>Ga0172375_10006019_pt1 | contig 17178 bp, 17 predicted proteins | sample LakKiv1m_FD_114537 | JGI IMG/M metagenome (GOLD analysis project Ga0172375, IMG submission 114537) | Freshwater microbial communities from Kabuno Bay, South-Kivu, Congo - kab_092012_11.1m | ecosystem: Environmental > Aquatic > Freshwater > Lake | place: Democratic Republic of the Congo...
AATTATACTACAAAATCAAAATCAGTCAATCCTTTTCCGCACCATCCCCAAATATACCAGCGGAGCAATCGCCCAGAGAAATTTGTACAAATCGGCCGTGAAATATGATCTCGCGCTCGGAGTTATCAGACTGGCCACGTCTTTGGCCGGATACCAGGTCAAAATGATCGACAAGGAAAGACCCACTGCGATCGCCGTACCGACCGTCATTTTCAATATGAAAGCCGGACCATGCCCTGATACGCTTCCCCGAATGATCCGCGTGAACATCATGATGAAACCAATGAAAACCGCCAGAAAGAACAGAGTTTTTGTCTGAGGATCGCGAACGAAATCAAAATTTGCGAGGCTCACCACTGCGTACGCCGCATATACGCCCAACAATGAAACCAAAATACGATGTTTCCCAAGCACGAACGACAAAACAAAGCTAGCAAGCAGAAATACGATCAAAAAAGATACGTCGCCGACCAAATTTCCTTTGACGCCAAGACTGCTGACAAGATTGTTGAGATTCATATTTGTTTTTTTATTTTTTTAGTTTTTCAAAAAGATCTTTTTCTTCCCGGTTCAAGTCCTTCGGCGTTACCACTTGTATTCTAACATACTGATCTCCATGTCCAAAACGCGAGAGGTGCTTGAGGCCATGTCCTTTGAGACGAAAAACCTCTCCCGACTGCGTTCCGGCGGGAATTTTCAGCTTCACAGCGCCATCCACTGTTTCCACTTCGATTTTGTCGCCGAGCGCCGCTTGCGAAAAAGATATTTTGGCTTCCGCGTAAATATCATCATTCTTTCTTTCAAATCTTTTGTCGGCGGCCACGTGGACATTCACATAGAGATCTCCGGCTGCGCCGCCCTTTTCCCCGGCTTCTCCCATGTTTTCGAGGCGGATTGTTTGCCCATTCTTGATCCCGGCCGGTATTTTTATCTTTATCTTTTCATACTCGCGCACTCGCCCGTCCCCTCCGCATTTCTTGCATTTTTTCTCTGGAACTTTCCCTTCGCCCTGGCAATCCGGACAAACGCTTGTTTGCTGAAAAGTTCCCAAGATTGTTCGGCGGTTGGTGCGAATCTGCCCTTCTCCCTTGCAAGTTCCGCATTCAACTTTTTTCGACCCCGGCTCGACGCCGCTTCCGTCGCAAACCGAACATCTCACTTTCTTGTATATTTCCAATTCTTTTTCCGTCCCGTGCGCCATTTCGGCAAAAGTGATTTCGACATCAACCTGGATGTCTCCGCCCCGACTCGCCCGCGGCCGTCTTCGGCCGCCCCCGCCGAACCCGGCTTGCTCGAAAATATCTCCGAAGAGATTTTCAAAGCCCGAGCTCTGTCCGCCGCTTCGTCCGCCGCCAAAGTTGAAATCAAAACCCTCCGCATACGAAGAAAAATCGCGAAAACCATCGAATCCGCTGAATCCGCCCTGGCCTTGCGACTGCGCCTGTTCGAAAGTCTGTCCGTATTGATCGTATTGCGACCGCTTTTCTTTGTCGGAAAGCACCTGATAGGCCTCGTTCACTTCTTTGAACCGCGCTTCGTCGCCACCGGGTTTGTCCGGGTGGTATTTGTGGGCCAGTTTTCGATAGGCTTTTTTTATATCCTCGTCAGAAGCATCTTTGCCTACGCCGAGAATATTATAATAATCTGAAGGCATTATAAATCGTCTTAAATAGTATATTCGATTACCGCCACTTCGCTTTGCACCCGGTTCACCTGAACAATTCCGAACTTTCGAAGCAATTTGATGATTCCCAAGATGACAAGTCCCAAAAATATATCCACCACGGTTCCCAGGATTCTTGCCGTCAAAAAAATTCCGGCCGCGAGAATGATGGGTATATAGAATTTGTCCGTCCCTGAATAATCAAAAAAGCTTCTTTCTGTTTTGTCTATATAGGCCATCAGAACGTTCTTCATCGGCTGTTCTCCCACCACGTCCACTCCAAGTTGCTTGGCAAGATCTTTTTTCGATTTGGCGAGCATTTCCTCCTTGATTTTGCCAGCCGCCGCGTCGCCGATGAGCTTCGTTGTGTCGGTTGCGCTGCTGGCCGCGGTACTGTCCATCGCCGCCATATTTTCATCAATACCGGGATCCACAAAATTTTTAGAAAGAAACTCGTCGACCGTTTCCCCGTCTGCGATGTCATCAATCATACTTTTCTTGTCATCCGGAAGGACAAATCCAGCCGCCTTGAGACCCCAATCCATTTCCATTTGAAGCGTCTTCCCTTCAATGAATGTCGGCGTGGGAGCCGCCGCTTTGTCCGTGATCGAAAAATAGTAGGCCACGGCGATCACGATGCAAGCTGCGGTGACAAAATACTTGAGCGTATGACTGACAAGATGATAGAAATTGATCGTAACACCCCGTCCAATTTCTTGCTTTGTCTGAATTTCCGTAAGGATGAGAATCAACACCGCCAGCAAAGCTCCAAACACGGAGAGACTTAGCCCAAAAAAAACTGGATAGCCAATGCCCGCCAGGACAAAACTCCCGTACAACAATTTCCTGTCTTTGATGAAGATTGCGCTCAACGTGAAGGCGATTCCCCAGATGCTGAAAGCGAGAACTGGAAAGAGCCAGATATGGCGCATATTCCCGAAAATCGCCCCCGCCAAAACCCACCAGCTGATCCAAGCCGCAACCACATTCAATCCCAAAACGGAATAAGCGAAAATTTTGTTTTTGTTCATTTGACTTGCTTAATCCCAACTCATCCATTCTAGCGCATTTGAGATTTTTTTGAAATCCGAATATTTTTTCCCGCCAGAAGCAATTCCATATCCAATCCCAAACATACGTTTACTATATTTTGCCATTTTATGAATCGGCCATGAATAGGTTCTGAATATTTTTGCCGCGGCATATGCTCCTTCAAGTTCAGGCATAATTTCCTCGTCGATTTTTTTGTCATATTTTCTTAAGTCTTCGGGATTTTCCGTATGAAGATAATTTTCTATTATAGGTGCAGCGATTTTTGCGCTCTTGATGGCATAATAGATTCCTTCTCCTGTCCAATAGTCCACTAGACCAGCGGCTTCACCAATCAGAACAATTTTGCCTTTTGAAATAGGAGTTTTTTTGCTAAGCCTGCATTTTTCTGGATGGCCGATAAACTTTATTTTATCCCTTTTTACGTTATTGAAGTCAAGCCATTGATGAAAATAATTTTCCAGCCGTCGTCCAATTTTCACCGGACCACCAACTCCAATATTCAATGAATTCTTTTGAGGAAATACCCAGGCATATCCGCCCGGAATCGTTCCCCAATCGATTCTCGCCTTCCCCTTAATTTTTTTCAAAGAATCGACTGGTATTTCACATTTCAGCGCCACCAGAAAAGAAAAAGGTGGGTCTTTTTCTGAAAGAACGCTCTTGCTTGTAATCCCGAACGCACCATCTGCACCAATCAATATCTTCCCCCGATATATTTGGCCGCTTTCGGTTGTCACAAAAACCAGCTCATCTTTTTCCTCTATTTTCAAAACTTTGCTCTCCTGGATAAATTCCGCACCACTTTTGCTTGCTTTGTCAACCAAAAAATTATCGAGTTCTGACCTCTTTACAATTTTAATGAGCGGCTTCAAAGTCGACCCTGAAATCTCGTTTTTGAATTTCCGCGTAAAAACCATGCTGGTAATTTCGCTCTCAACCAAATGGGAAATATCAAATGGAAGCAAGTCACCCACCTTTGACGTCAAGCCGCCGCCGCACGGCTTGTCTCGAGGAAATCTTTCCTTTTCAAGAATCAACACTTTTTTTCTTTTTCTCGCCAATTCACGCGCCAAAGTCGAACCGGCCGGCCCCGCTCCGACTATGATGACATCATATTCATTCATATCTCTCATGAACATCTCCAGACTGGAGAATAAAAAGAATATTCTCCAGTCGTTGCGTCAAATCAAGTTCTATTTTTTCTCTTCGTCATTCTTCTCTTCTTTTTCATCGACAACTTCGCCTTCTTTCACATCGCCGTCTTTCTTTTCCCCGCCAGCCTCGCCAGTTTCAGGCTTTTGGGCGGATTCGCTGGCTTTCGATTTGTCGGCTTCTTGAGCTGCCGCATAGAGCTCTTGCCCGATCTTTTGCGCTTCTTGGGACAGCTCTTCGGTTGCTTTTTTGATCGCTTCAATATCCTCGCCATCTTTCACTTTCTTCAGAGCCTCGATTTTTTCTTCCACTGGTTTTTTCTTGTCGGCGGAAATTTTTTCTCCGGCGTCGCGCAAAGCCTTTTCGGTCGTATAGACCAACGTATCGGCCAAATTCCGCGCTTCAACGGCCTCCTTTTTCTTCTTGTCCTCTTCCGCGTGCGCTTCAGCGTCTTTGGCCATTTTTTCCACTTCTTCCTTGGAGAGTCCTGTGGACGCTTCGATGCGGATCGACTGTTCTTTTCCGGTCGCTTTGTCCTTGGCTTTCACACTCAAAACCCCATTGGCATCAATATCAAACGACACTTCCACTTGCGGAACACCGCGCGGTGCCGGCGGAATACCGTCAAGCATGAATCTTCCCAGCGTCTTGTTGTCCGCGGCCATTTCTCGCTCGCCTTGGAGCACGTGAATTTCCACGCTCGGCTGATTGTCAGCCGCCGTCGAGAATGTTTGCGACTTCGAAGTTGGAACGGTGGTATTGCGGTTGATGAGAGGCGTCCGCACACCGCCCATCGTCTCAATTCCAAGCGTGAGAGGCGTCACATCGAGCAAAAGGACGTCTTTCACGTCTCCCGTCAACACTCCTCCCTGAATAGCCGCTCCGAGCGCCACGACTTCATCCGGATTCACGGTGGCATTTGGTTTTTTGCCGAAAAATTTTTCGACAGTTTGCAAAACGAGAGGCATGCGGGTCATTCCGCCGACCATCACCACTTCATTAATGTCACTCGAAGACAATTTCGCGTCCGCGAGCGCCTTTTTGCATGGCTCAAGCGTTTTTTCAACCAATTCACCGACCAGCTCTTCCATTTTGGCCCGCGTCAGCTTCATCACCAAATGCTTGGGACCGCTTGCGTCCGATGTGATGAAAGGTTGATTGATTTCCGTTTCCATCGCCGTTGAAAGTTCAATCTTGGCCTTTTCGGCTGCTTCCTTGATGCGCTGCAGAGCCAACGAATCTTTTGAAAGATCAATTCCCTGGTCTTTTTTGAACTCGTCCAAGATCCAGTTGATGATCGTCTGATCGAAATCATCTCCGCCAAGATGCGTGTCTCCGTTCGTTGATTTCACCTCCACTGTATCATCCCCCACTTCAAGAATGGAAATATCGAAAGTTCCGCCCCCGAGATCATATACTGCGATTTTTTCGTTCTTTTTCTTGTCAAAACCATATGCGAGTGCGGCGGCTGTCGGCTCATTGATGATCCTTTTCACCGTGAGTCCGGCAATCTCCCCCGCTTCGATTGTCGCTTTTCTTTGCGAGTCGTCAAAATAGGCGGGAACAGTGATGACGGCTTCGGTGATCGTTTCGCCCAGTTTGGCTTCCGCATCGGCCTTGAGTTTTCCGAGGATCATCGCCGAAATTTCCTGTGGAGTATATTCTTTGTCGCCCATTTTCACTTTCACTCCGCCATTGGCGCCCGCGATTTTATACGGCATCAGCTTGAGATCGCGCTGAACTTCAGCGTCCTCGAAACGACGCCCGATCAAACGCTTGACCGAAAAAACCGTGTTTTCCGGATTCGTGACTCCCTGACGCTTCGCCAAAAGACCAACGAGCCTTTCGCCAGATTTTGAAATTGCCACCATCGAAGGCGTCGTCCGCGCTCCTTCCTTGTTTTCCACGATTTTTGGTGATCCGGCTTCCACCACCGCCATCGCGGAATTGGTTGTTCCCAGATCGATTCCTAAAATTTTACTCATGGTTTTTTTAGTTAGTAAATAAATTATTAATTATTTGTTGATTGATTCGTATATTCGTACAGATTCGTAATTCGTAAAGATTACCCAACTTCAACTTTTGCCGCCCGTATCACTCGCCCATTCACCCTGTATCCTTTCTGCAAAACTTTCTTCACTTTTTCTCCTTTTCCCGCCACCGCTTCGTGGATTTCCGGATTGAATTTATCGCCGATTTTCACTTCAATTTCCTCAATATCATTGTTTTTCAAAACATCCTCGAGCTGTCTTTTTATATATACAATTCCTTCAACCCATTTATTCGCTTTCTTATCGTCCGGCACATGCGCGAGCGACGCCTCAAAATTGTCCACAACCGGCAAGATCTGCTCGATCACATCCATCTTGGCATATTTCCGAAACTCTTCCTGATGCCGAACTTGATCTTTTTTATAGTTCTCAAAATCCGCTTGGCAGCGCTTCCAAGAATCGAGAGCATGTGCGTTATCTCTGTAATCTAGATATTTCTTAATCACATTTTCTACATCCGGCGCTAAGTCTAGTTTCAATGCCTCTATAGGATCTATCCAAATAAATTCATTCGTGAATTCTTCATTAGTTTTAATATCATCATCTCCCCCATCATAAAAACATAGATAATCTACAAAAATCGCGTGCTTATTTTTTTTGTCTTCTGGGTGATATATCGCTTCACCGCAAGATATTTCTTTCTCAATCTTAACTTTTATTCCAGCCTCTTCCTTCATTTCTCGAGCAAGAGTATCCCTTAGACTCTCTCCTGCTTCAACCTTGCCGCCGATAATTGTATACTTATTCCCCCACCTTTTCCCCTTAGCAAGAAATGTCTTGCCATTCTTATTTATAATTAGTCCGCCTACTGAGACTTTGGGATATTTTTTTTCGTCTTTTTGCATAAAATTTTCCATTTTTAAGGCTAAACCTTAAAAATCTAGAAATGAATTCGCGTACTTATAAAAAATATCGCGACCGCCGCTGCACCTCCCAACAACTTCTTCATATACTCAATCAAACTCTTATTTTTCGCGTATTTCATCCGTTTCGGACCAATGAGCGCCAAAATTCCTTTTTCACCTGTTTTCGTTCGATACGGCGTCACCATCATTGAACAATTGGAAATTTCTTTGATCGGATTCTCTTTGCCGATGTATATTTTCACCTCGTTGTCTTTCAATTTCCCAACCAGCTGGTCGACCCGCTCGTCGATATAGTCCAAAGTTTCTGCCAAGCGGCACAAATCGTCCATTTCCCGGAATTCCGGCTCCTCCATCAAATCCCGCATCCCAAAATCAAAAAATTCATCTTTTTCAATCAGAACCGTGATGGCCAAATTTCCGGAAAGTCCCGACATCAATTTTGCGGCCGTTCGTTCGAGCCGCGCATTTTTCGCGGTCAATTTCAGCAGTTCGGCCTGCAATTTTTTCTGATCGGCTTTGGACAACTCTTTGTCCGGCATGATCTCTTCGACAAAATATCGATACCCCTTGTCCGTCGGAATCCGCCCGGCGCTTGTGTGCGGCTGGAAAAGATAGCCCGCGTCTTCGAGTTCATTCATTTCCGCTCGGATCGTCGCCGAAGAGAGGTCAGAACCGTATTTTTTGGCAATATGCTTCGACCCGACCGGCACGGCCGTTTCGGTATATTCTTTCACCACAACGGAAAGCAAATTTTTCTGGCGATCTGTGAGCATATGGTCATTATATCGCTCCGATTGGCACTCGTCAAGGGTGAGTGCTAATTGTTATTCTATAATACCCGGAAGTATTGTCAAGTCTTTCAAAATCACTGCCTGCCCCGCCTATTGAGCACCGCGAAATATTGCGGGGTCAAGTATTTCACTGCAAGGGATCATTTCCGCCCTTCGCCCACGGATGACAGCGAATGATACGCTTCAGCCCCTTCCATCCGCCGCGCAAAATTCCATATTTCTCGATAGCTTGATACGTATACTCGCTGCAAGTCGGATGATACCGACAAATCCGCTCAGACCAGAGAAATGACAAAAAACCCGTGTCAAGAGACAAGTATTTTTGATAAAGCTTGATTATTTTCAAGATTATTCTTTTCATGGTATAATATTAGCATCATGAAGCAAATAAAAACAAACAAAATATCTTGGATCGATTTTTCCGAACCGGACGCGGACGAGCTTCTTGAGCTCAAGCGAAAGTTCAAATTGCACCCGCTCGCGCTTGAAGAGTTTTCCATGCCTTCCGCCCGTCCCAAAGCCAGCCTCTATGGCGACTGCCTCTATCTCACTCTTCACATTCCCCTCTTCGACAAAGAAAACCGCCGGACGTATCCCAGCGAGCTCGACATCGTTCTGACGGACAAATATCTCGTCACGGGCCACGACCAGGATATTTTTCAGCTGCGCGATTTTTTCCAAAGATTGCAACGAAGCAAAAAATTGCAGGAACAATATATGAGCCAATCCCCCGGCCATTTGCTCTACTATTTGATCGAGGATCTTCTTGAATCCTGCTTTCCGAAAATCGACCACATCAACGCCAATCTCGACAAAGTCGAAGAGGAAATTTTCCGGGGCAACGAAAAAGAGATGGTTCACGAAATTTCCTACGTCAAACGAGACATCCTGAATTTCCGCCGCACGCTGAAACCGCAAAAATCAGTTCTTGAGTCTCTGGCTCGCGACAACTATCCCATGATCGACTCGGATTTGCGGTCATACTATCAAGACCTCGTCGGCACGAACATTCGCGTCTGGTCGTCCCTTGAAAACGCCAAAGAAACGATTGAATCGCTTGAAAGCACGAATGACGCCCTCCTTTCCAATAAGCTGAATCATACAATGAAAGTTTTGACGGTATTTTCGGCGATTTTCCTCCCGATGACAGTGATTTCCAATATTCTTGCCATGAGCGCCGCTATCCCTTTCGGCAATCATCCTTATGGCTTCTGGATCTGGATCGGCATCATGCTCTTTGTTTCAATCCTAACAATCGTGATTTTCGAGTGGAAGAAGTGGATTTGACTTTTCGGCAAAATACGCTTAATATAATAATCGCTTAACAACTCCAAAAGCCACATCCGCCTGTACTAAAGCTGCGGCGGGACAAAGACGAAGAAGCGTGCGCTTCGTTTGGATAAATATCCAGGCTGGGAAAGGAAAGCCCGCCTCCGTCCTTTCAGGACTTCGGCGAGGTGAATAAAATTCTCCGGGTATGCCCGTTATAGCTGCAACGAGTGTATGATGTATCATGTATGGTGTATTGTGTATAAAAAAATACTCAATACAAAATACTGCATACACCATACAAAATTCGAGGTGGAACCACGGGAACAGAAAAAGTCTCTCGTCCTCATAGAATACAGCAAATGTATTTTGTGTAGGCGAGAGATTTTTTATTTCACAACATTCAATGTTAGGCGCTCCTAACATTGAATGTTTAGCAAAATCATGAACAATATCCTCGAGCTTATCGGCAATACGCCGATCGTGCGGATCAACAAGCTGAATCCGAACAAGAGCGTCAATATTTTTTCCAAACTCGAAGGCACCAATCCTGGCGGAAGCATCAAAGATCGCATCGCACTCAAAATGATTGAGGAAGCGGAGAAATCCGGAAAACTGACGAACGGCAAAACGATTATTGAAGCTACTTCCGGCAACACGGGCATCGCTATTGCGATGATTGCTGCCGTGAAAGGCTACTCCACAGAAATCGTGATGAGCGAAGCTGTTTCCGTTGAACGCCGCAAAATGATCGCCGCTTTTGGCGCGAAAATCACCTTGACGGACGGGAAACTCGGAACGGACGGCGCCATCAAAAAAGTGCGCGAACTTGTCACGAAATCTCCGGAAAAATATTATTGCCCCGACCAATTTTCAAACAACAACAATATTTTGGCGCATTATGAAAATACCGCCGTCGAAATTTGGGAGCAAATGGACGGAAAAATCGACTATTTCGTCGCCGCCATTGGAACATCTGGAACCTTGATGGGCGTTTCAAAATATCTCAAACAAAAAAATCCTAAGATTAAAGTGATAAGCGCCGAACCGGTGAAAGGCCACTATATCCAAGGTCTCAAAAATATGGAAGAAGCCATCGTCCCGGCTATCTATGACCGCGAACACCTCGACGACATCATCATGGTTGAAACCGAAGACGCCTACGAACTGGCCCGCCGAGTCGCAAGGAGCGAAGGCATTTTCTGCGGCATGTCCTCCGGCGCGGCCATGTATGCTTCGCTTGAAGTGGCTAAAAAGATTAAGTTCGGTAATATCGTGACTATTTTCCCGGACCGGGGAGAGAAATATTTAAGCACTTCCCTTTTTGGATAAATAAGCTACTATAAAGCTATGCTAAAGCTCTACAACACCCTCACCAAGAAAAAAGAAGAATTCAAACCCATTCACAAGGGCAAAGTTTCAATTTATACCTGCGGACCGACGGTTTATGACTATATCCATATCGGAAATATCCGGGCTTATCTCACGGCTGATATCTTGCGGCGCTATTTGGAATATTCAGGCTACGAGGTCAGACATATCAAGAATATTACCGACGTAGGACATCTGACTGATGACGATATCGCACAAGGCGACACGGGTGAAGACAAAATTTTGAAAAAAGCTTTGGCGGAAAAGAAAACTCCGGCCGAGATCACGAAATTCTTTGAAGAATCGTTCCGGAGCGACGAAAAAGAAATGAACATTCTTCCCGCTCACTATTTCCCTCGGGCAACGGCTCATGTTCCGCAGATGATCAAAATGATTGAAAACCTGATCGAAAAAGGCCATGCCTACGAAAAAAATGGAAATGTTTTCTATGACGTCACGAGTTTCAAGGATTATGGGAAACTTTCCGGGAATACTCTCGAAAATTTGAAAGTCGGCGCGCGTCTCGAAGAGCATCCAGACAAAAAGCATCCTTGGGATTTCGCCTTGTGGCTCAAGGCTCCAGTGGACCACATCCTGCAGTGGGATTCTCCCTGGTCGCGGGGTTATCCCGGCTGGCACATCGAGTGCTCCGCCATGAGCGTGGAATATCTTGGCAATACCATTGATATCCATTCCGGCGCGGAAGACAACATATTTCCCCATCACGAAGCAGAAATTGCCCAGTCCGAAGGCAGCACAGGGGAAAAATTCGTGCACTATTGGGTTCATTTACGACATCTGCTTGTCGACGGCGCGAAAATGTCCAAGTCAAAAGGAAATTTCTATAGACTTCGGGATATAAAAGACAAAGGCTTTGATCCGATGCATCTGCGCCTGCTCTTTCTTTCTTCCCATTATCGAAAGAATGTCGATTTTTCCTGGCCGGCACTCGAGCAAGCTAGGGCGAATTTTGAGCGCATTGCTGAGTGGAGAAGAAAATTGCAAGAAATCGCAGAGAATGGAAGTTTAGCTTCCACGATGGAAGCTAAACTTCCAAGTCTCGCTGAATTCGAATCCGCACTCGACGACGATCTAAACACTCCCCTTGCGCTCACGCATTTATATGAGCTTATCACCGAAACGAATAAACAAATCGAAAAATTAACCGATGAAGAAGCAAAAGAAATTCTATCCATGTTTGAAAAAATGAACAAAGTTTTCGGCTTGCGATTTACAACATACGTTCTGAAGGCTGAAGCTGGAAATTTTAAATTGAAAGGCGGAGATGTGCAAATGTACATTATACCTGCTGAAATAAATAAAATAGCCGAAGCAAGATTGAAAGCCCGCAAAAGCAAAGATTTCCAAAAAGCGGACGAACTGCGAAAAGAAATTGAAAAAATGGGATTTGAAATTGAAGATTTGGGTGAGGGTTATAAATTGAAGCGCAAATAACCCCTTAATTGTCATCCCGAGCTTGACCCGGGATCCAGAGATAGGTTCTCAATTGGTAATTTTACCCTGGATCCCTGCTTTCGCAGGGATGACATATAATAATTTTCCAAAAAATAAAACAACCCCGGACTTCGCGTTTCACGAAATCCGGGGCGTTGAGTCAGAGAGTCGGGCTCTCGTCAGAAATAGGCATTATTGCGGACTATTAAGCCGATTCAACAACAATTTTTTTACACCCAAGCTCATTTGTGCTTATTTCTCGGGCGTCTTTTTTTGTTTTGAATCGGTAGGCGGCGTCTCTACTGGCCCCCAAACACCACGAACCAAGAAAATATGTTACCCACGGTACCTTCGAGTATCTGCTGTCTTTTACGACATAAGAACCCTCGCCCTTGTCCAATATGCCCATTATGTGTTCCTCCTTTATGGATATTGTGGATATCTTGTTATCAAAGATCCTTTATCTCAAGAGGATAAGGAACTTTTGTCAAGTGTCTTAAATCAGTTTCTCTGATATAATATTCAAGCAACAAAAAACCGACTAGGAACTTCCCAACATCCGATGTTAGGAACTTCCTAACATCGGATGTTGGGAAGCTATGCCGACTAAAAAAACCAAAACCGCCTCAATGGCGGAGAAGCGAAAACCGACAAAATTCAATCTGGGCGAGGCGCGGGTGCCGCCGCAGAACATTGAAGCGGAAATGTCCGTCTTGGGCTCTTTGATGCTGGACAAAAACGCGATCATCAAGATCGCAGATTTGGTGCATCCGGATGATTTCTATAAGGACGCGAACCGCCTCGTCTATGAAACGATGCTTGAGCTCTATGAACAGCGTGAACCGATCGACGTGCTTTCCCTTTCCAACAAACTCGATGAAAAGAAACAACTCGAGAAAATCGGCGGAGCAAGCTATCTCACGGAAATCGTGAATGCCGTTCCCACCGCTTCAAATGTCGTTCACTACGCGAAGGTCGTCCAGAAAAAAGCGCTGCTGCGCCGCTTGATCACCGCCGCCTCGGACATCGTCGAGCTCGGGTATGAAGAAGCCGAAGACGTGGAAAAGGTTCTCGACGAAGCCGAACAAAAACTTTTCGGGGTTTCTCAAAAATATGTGAAAGCCGATTTCGTGCCGCTCAAAACCTATCTCGAATCCGCTTTCAACCGCATCGACGAACTCCACAAGGGCGACAAAGACTTGCGCGGAGTGCCTTCCGGCTTCCCAGATCTCGACAATGTTCTGGCCGGATTCCAAAAATCCGACCTCGTCATCCTGGCCGCCCGCCCATCAATCGGAAAAACTTCCCTTGCTCTTGACATTGCCCGCAATGTCGCCGTGAAAGCAAAAATACCAGTCGGCATATTTTCCCTTGAAATGTCCTCCGACCAGCTTGTTGACCGCATGCTCTCCGCTCAAGGAAAAGTGGATTCTTGGCGCATGCGAACCGGCCACCTCGTCAGCAATGACAAAGAAGATGATTTTGCCAAAATCGGAGAAGCCATGGGCGTGCTGTCCGAGGCGCCGATTTTCATTGATGATGCCGCCAGCGCCAACGTGATGGAAATGCGCACCATGGCCCGGCGACTCCAAGCCGAGCACAATCTTGGTCTCATCATCATCGACTATCTCCAGCTGATGCAAGGCCGCTCGACGGACAACCGCGTCCAGGAAGTTTCTGAAATTTCAAGATCATTGAAACAACTCGCTCGCGAGCTCAACATCCCCGTCATTGCCCTTTCCCAACTCAACCGCTCCGTGGAAAGCCGCAGCCCGCAAGTTCCGAAGCTTTCCGACCTGCGCGAATCAGGATCAATTGAACAAGACGCCGACGTTGTGATGTTCCTCTATCGCGAAGACCGAGAGAAGCCGGACACTCCGAACAAAAATGTCATCCAGGTGATCGTCGCCAAACACAGAAACGGACCTTTGGGGACGGCAAATTTGTATTTCAACGATATGTATACCAGCTTTTCATCGCTTGAACGAAAGCACGGAGAATAATGTTTCCAAAATCCTTCCAAAAACTCATTGATCACTTTTCCTCTCTTCCCTCCGTCGGTCCCAAGATGGCCGAACGGCTGGTTTTGTATATGTTCAAACAGGAACAATCCAAGCTCGACGATTTTTCCGAAATTATCCGCGATCTCAAGAAAAATATTCACTACTGCACGCAATGCTTCAATATCTCCGAAAACGGACTCTGCTTGATTTGCGCCGACAAGAAACGCGACCAAACCACGATTTGTGTCGTTGAAGAACCGCTCGACATCATCGCTATCGAAAAAACCCGCCGAATGCGCGGGCTCTATCACGTTTTGGGAGGAACCATCAACATGCCAACTGACAAAAAAAATCCGCTCAAGATAGGCGAACTGATCACTAGGATTAAAAACAATCCCGTTGAAGAAATCATCATCGCCACCAACCCGACAACCGAAGGCGAAGCGACAGCGCTTTATATCGCGAGACTTGTGAAACCTTTGAATATAAAAACGACTCGCTTGGCTCGCGGCCTCCCCACCGGCGGCGACATCGAATACGCCGACGTTGCCACGCTCGGCGGCGCCATTGAAGGAAGAAAAGAGATATAAAAAAAATAGTCCCGCTGGACGGGACTATTTAAAATATAATTATAACTTCACTATCTCCACCTCTGTAAAGTCCTGCCGATGACCGAATTTCACTTTATACCTTTTCTTGGCATTGTGTTTCACTCCGGTCACTTTCTTGGCTTTACCTTGCTTCAAGATCTTGCCTTCAATTTTCACGTCATTCAAAAAAGGCGTTCCGACTTTGACTTCTTTTTCGTCGCCCAAAAACAGGACTTCGGAAAATTCAATTTTGTCTCCGACCTCACCAGTGAGCTTTTCAATTTTTATCTTGCTTCCTTTTTCAACGAGATATTGTTTCCCGCCGGTCTTGATCACTGCAATCATAATTATTTCAGAAAAATTACTTATATATGCTAATAAAATTTCAGCTTTATGTCAAATACAAATTCAAAACCTATTTCAATGTCACAGGCACGTCCATTTCGCTCCCGCCTCTGCTTATCTTCAAATTCACCCGATCCCCCGGCTTATATTTTGAAACCAGATAGGCCAAGTTTTGATCAGGATTGATTTCGTCATCATTCACCTTCAAAATGACGTCTCCGACTTTGATCCCGGCAAGATCCGCCGGACTTCCGGAAAGTACCGCCAGCCCCTGCTGACCGCTGGACGAATATACCAACGCGCCATGATCAAAGTTGTCTTGCGCAAGATAGGCATCTTCTCTGGAAAGAGCTATATAGTACACTCCGAGAGTCGCTCTCTCGATTTTTCCAGCCTGAAGGTATTGGTTGATGATATATTGGAGATGATTGACCGGAACAATGAACATCTTTATGCCGGCATCCTCTTTGGCTTCTCCCAAGATACCAAGCATATTTCCATTTTGGTCCACAACCGCTCCGCCCGCCAGCGCTTTGCTGTCCACACTCCCCGATCTCGAGAAATCAGCGAACAAGACCCCCTGCAATTTTTCCGATGACGCCAGAGGCCCGGAGAGAGAATATGATTTCGCCCACTCGCTCGAAATACCCAGCAAAAGGGATATCTCCGAGTTGAACCCGCTTCGGCCGATCACAGCCGTCTTGATTCCCGTCTTGATGTCTTCCGGCGCGATGAATTCCGCCACCGGCAAATTTTCCGCATTGGCAAGTTTGAGCAAAACTATGTCCGAGAAAGGATCGGCCACTGCGACCGATGCCGCGTATGATTTTCCATCCGGGAAATATACTTCGTATTCCGTATCTTTTCCACCAAAAAACTTGTCTCCAAAGCTCGCCACCAATCCGTCCGAGGTGACGACGACCCCGCTGGCTGTCTGATCTCCCAATGCCGCGACGCTGTTGATCCCTTTTTGTCTCGCGACAATTTCAACAACGCTGGAGGCTGACTTTTGGGTATAGCCGGAGATATCCTGGTTTTCGCTCACCGTCACCTGTTCGGTTTTGTTTATGACCGTCACATTATCCATGGCATCCTTGAAAAAGGCTTGTTTTTTGAACCACCCCTGCGTGGCGATCCAGGGAAAAATATATTTATCGGAATAAATCGAGCTTATTCCCGAAATGACAAAAATGAGAACGACAAAAAAAACAAATCGGATTACTTTTGCCTTCTTGGTTCTTTTTTTTATGCTTTCATTTTCTGCCATTGCCTAGATTACCGGATACCATTTTGTGCTGAGAAGAATGAGCGCCATTGATCCGGCAAGAAATAGTATTTCAAAAAAAACGGTTCGAGCGGTAAGTTTCTTGAGAAAAAAGCTGAGAACGATCTCCCAGCCGACGAAATAAATTATAAGGGTAGCTGCGGCAACTGTCAAGTAGCCAAAAGGCCAAAAATTTTGGATCCAAACAGTTTGCGCAACCAATGTTGTCAGAAAAACGCTATAAATAAGCCATTTTTCTCGTTCTATTTGATTTATCACAAAAGAAACATGTGAAATCAAAAACGTGATCACGGAAAAAACAACAAGCAGTATCCAGATCGGAAGCGATATACTGGGATTCAAATACCAGCCATACGCGGCCGCATACCAGCAGAAAAGAACGGCCACTGTCGCGATATTGTGCATCGCCTTGGCGGTTTCATCTTTTTCATATCGAAAAAATCGCCAGCCGGCCAGAACCGTCGCGTAGAAAACCAAAGAGGACAGAAGGATAAACAAACCCATCTCGAGCGGCGGATCGATGAGTGAAAGAAGAAGTACCGCGCCCGGAACCAAAACGGCCGGCAAAACCGTGAACTTCCAACGCCCGACAATGATTCTGGCCGCGACAATGATGACCAGTGAAAAAAGAATTCCAAACCAGCCGGCATATCCGGCGTAGTTCACCGACAGCCAAAGATTGGCGGCAAACAGCGCGGAAAGAAAAAATGTACTGAAGCTAAAAAACATAATTTATTTTATCACAATATTTCCCTTCTCGACATCTATTTTCACCTTGCCTCCCTCTTTGATCTTTCCTTCCACAATTTTCAGCGCCAACTCATCGAGAACCAAATTTTGAATCGCGCGCTTGAGCGGACGGGCTCCATAGACCGGATCAAATCCCTTTTGAGCCAGAAACCCTCTGGCAGCCGGAGTAATTTGAATCTTGATGTTCTTTTCCGCCAATCTCTTGGCGACAAGATCAAGCTGCAAATCGACGATTTTTTTGATTTGTTCTTCGGCGAGAGGATGGAAAATAATGATCTCATCGACTCGATTCAGAAATTCCGGCTTGAATTTTTCCCGCAGGCTGCCAAGCACCCGTTCTTTCATTTCATCTTCTTTGAGCACAAACTCTCTTCGCTTCTCTTCTTTGAAGCCAATTTCCTGCATTTTATAGATTACATCAGATCCCACGTTGGATGTCATCACAATCACCGTATTCTTGAAATTCACCATCCGTCCCTTCCCGTCCGTGAGCCGTCCGTCATCAAGAATTTGAAGCAGAATATTGAACACCTC
>Ga0172375_10006020_pt1 | contig 17178 bp, 12 predicted proteins | sample LakKiv1m_FD_114537 | JGI IMG/M metagenome (GOLD analysis project Ga0172375, IMG submission 114537) | Freshwater microbial communities from Kabuno Bay, South-Kivu, Congo - kab_092012_11.1m | ecosystem: Environmental > Aquatic > Freshwater > Lake | place: Democratic Republic of the Congo...
CAGTGGATAGTCATTAGTAATAATTACTTCACATCCTTCAAAATATTTCTTATTTACTTTAAGGTATTTAAAGAACATTTCAGTATTTTTATAAACAGGAATGATAATCGATATAGGATATTTCATAAGGGACTCTCTTTATATAAGGTCCGTCCTTATATAAGGACGGACCTTAATTAACTCTACGACTTTACTTCGAAAAACTTCATATGAAAAATTCTTTTTTACGAACCGTTTACCGTTATTCATAACTTTTTCTTTTAAAGTTTTATTTAAATTGATTTCGATCATTTTCTCAATTAATTCATTTGAAGTATTAAATAAAAACCCATTCCCATTATCTTTTATTAACTCTTTAGGTCCGCCAGCGTCATAACAAAAAGTAAGACAACCTGAGGCCATTGCTTCAAGTGGAGCGATACCAAAATGTTCTACTTGTTCTGGATAAAGGTTTTCATTAATACCAAAACCTGTAAAATGCCAAAAATAGTTTGAAATTTCATAAAGCCTATAAAGTTCACTGATCTCAATATTTGGTTTTATGATGATTGATGAATCATTTTTTATTACTTTTTTTAAATAATCAAGATATTTTTTATCTTCGGCCTTTAATCCACCGACAAGTACTAATTTATAGTCTTTAAAAAGAGATGTTTTTTGTTTGAGTAATTTGAATGATTCAATTATCTTTTCCTGATTTTTACTATGAAGATGAGAGAAAAATCTTCCAACTGACAAAATAATTTTTTGTTTTTTAATATTACCAATAAATAATTTGTCGTTAATATATGGCGGGATAGTAATTGGATTAATATTCCATTTACTTAACCATTTGGTTGTAAAAGGGGAGTTGCTAATGAATTTATAATTCCATAATTTTAACTTGTTAAGTAAGTTCAAATTATAAAGTTTTTTTTCTGGAACCATACAAAAAACATAATTATTTTTAGCTCCTGAAAAAAAATAACTACCATCAGTTACATAGAAAAAATAATCGAAAGCTTGTAAAGCTTGTGATTTTTTTAGAGTAGAAAAAGGGACATTGTTTTTAAATATGTTTGGTAACCATTTCACTTTGTCAAAATATTTAAATGAAAAGCGATTTTTTATTTTTTTATCTAAATTTTCATTCCAAAATATATTAATTTCGTAACCATATTGTGCAAAAACTTCCATTATCGAGAATATATGTTTTTCTCCTCCACCAAGAATGTCGAGGTAAGGATTATACAATGCGATTTTGCCCGCCGGTAAGCAGGTATTTTTATTTTGTTTTTCAAAAAGAAAAAGATATGTCATGGTTTTTGAGAATGCCTGATAAATCGATTCAATTATGCCAAGAGATCCATCAAGGAATCCAAGATTCTTTATCAACCGTCGATAAAGCTCAGCAAAATATTTTCTAAAAAAAGTTTTTGTTGTCGTTTTTTTTCCGGCTTTATAAAGCAATTCTGATTCAATATCTTCAAAAATAACAGTCTTTTTTACCATATTTGTCAGATCTCCATGAAAATAATGAATTAAGGGATTTTTAAGATATCCAAAATTACCTTTGATTGTCGGTGTCGAGTGAATTCTTTTTGGCCATTTAACAAAAGACTTTTTATTAATTAATCTTGTTTGATAATCAGGCCACCAACCGCCATGACTAAACCATTTAATATTTGAAAAAATATTTTTTCTAGGAATCTTGTAGTAGGAATTATCAAATTTACTAATTTTAGATTTAATTTCCTCAGCTAATTCTTTTGTCATTCTTTCATCTGCATCTAATATAAACACCCAGTCGGATTTTACTTTATTAATCCCAAATTCACGAGCGGGCTCGACATAATTTGATTTTGGGAAATATAAGATTTCAGCTTTTGAATTCTTTATTAATTCAATAGTTTTATCGGTACTTTCCATGTCGACGACGAGAATACTATTTGTCAGAAGTAAGGCAGAATCAAGACATTGAATAATATTTTTTTCTTCGTTAAAGGTATTAATTAAAACAGTTATGGTCATATTTTTTTCCAGATTTCGACTGTGACATTATCACTGATTATTTTTCTTAATTCTAATTTAGCATATACCGGTATATTTTCCTCTTTCCATTTATTGACTCTAAAAAGATAATCGTCTTTTTCAATAATATAATAGCATCGATTAGAGATTGGATCGACTGATGGATATTTTAAACCAATTTTACTAATCTGATAGTTTATTAAGTAATTATAGGTAAAAGGAATTGCAGGTGGAGTATATATCTTTAAACAGTAATTCTCTTTTTTTACTAAAGACGCTAAATAATTAATCGTCATTTCACTTTCCTTAAGCCCAATCAGTGGATGTTTTGAATATTTTATATCTTTATAAAAAGCCAAAATATTAATGATAAATAAAATCATAATGATAAAAATAGCCATCAACTTTTTGTATTTACTTAACAGATAGAAAGCGACCACGATCAAGGTCAGGAATATATATTGAATGCCTTCGTAGTAGTTTGCCCAAAAATTATCACTATAAAATAGCGAAAAAACAAACAGTAAGGCCGTAATAAATACAAGAAATAATACCGTTTTTATTTTTAAAATTTTCTTTCTGAATACAAAAATAGTTATTATCACTAATAAGGTGGTGATAATTGTAATTAGTATATTTTTGTCATAAAAAATTGAGATAAAATAATCCCAGAAAAGAATGAGTCTATCAGATAAGACAATTAAAAATGGTTTGGGATTATGAAGTTTTGGGTTGGTAAAAAATCCAATAGCTGTCTTTGATTGCAAAAAATGATTTTTTATTTCAAATAATAATCGAGGGATCACTGGTATAAAAAGTCCAATAAAAAGGAGAATGAGATTTTTTAGTTGAAATAATCTTTTTCTAATAGAACTGAATAATAAGGTCGATAATAAATATGCAGGAATAATAAATAATCCAAAAGCTACTTCGAATTCAAGAATAAAGCTTAAATTTAATCCTAATAATAAAAATAAATATTTATTAGAATTTTTCTTATCAAACAGAGAAAAGGTTAAAATAATCAAACAAATAATAAGATCGGGAACGATAATATTATTGCTAGCAAAAAAAGCCAATGGAATAAAATATGGAGAAATCGAGACGAGCATCAGAAAAAAAATTCCAGTCAAGAAACCAAACTTTTTTTTAATAAAGTTAAAAAAAAGTAAATTAAATAATAAAGAAATCAGAAACATAAAGATATAAAAACCAGTTGGCCAACCACTAAAAATTACATAAGGAATAAGGAGAAGATAATACCACCAAGCGCCATGGAATAATCCCATTATTCCCGTAGTCGGGCCGATAAATGTGAGCCTTTTTTCATTAATGATTTGGGCCACTTTCAAGAAGTCACGGCCTTGATCATATGTATACGGGACGGACTTATTTATAATAGGAGCGATTCTAAAATAACAAAAAATTACAAAGATTGTCAAAAAAAGACTTATTTTTAGCCATTTAATCATATATGATATTTTATCAAAATATTTATTTAAGAGGTGATTTATCTAATAAATTAATTTGATAATATGAAGGCATATAAAGATCTGCTTTGTAAGGGAAATTTTTTTCCTTCATCCTCTTGTCTATTTCGCAATGGCCGACTTTTATCAAATAAAGATTCATCTTATCCAATGATGGAAAATTACAGTTAGATGAAATAATTACATTATTAATTACATATTGTCCGTTAATTAGATTTAGATTTTTTCTAATTTTTTTCTCATTAGTCAGATTATAAAAGTCATAAAGAAGGATGGTCTCTTTTGGTTCACCATTGAAGATATAGATATTTTTATATCTATCTTTTAAAGTAACTATTTTTTCTATTATGTCTTTTTCAGGCCTATGCCATTGTTCGGCTGAAGCAGACTTAATAGTAATCCCAAAAACAAACAAAAAAGATAAAAAAGAAACGAAATATAAAAGAAAAGAACAGGGGATAATATATTTTTTGTTTTTAATTAAATAATCAAGAAAACTATATAAACCAACGGCGATAAAAAAACTATATGGAAGAATAATCGGAAGAGCTCGAACAGCTATATTTGCGGAATCGATCATCAAAACATTAGGAATAGGGGAAATAATAAAAAGAAAAATAAATAATATAGGGGCAAGTAAATTGTTCTTAAAAATTTTATTTATATTAATTAATCCGACAATGAGAAAAATTCCGTCTAACAAATAAAAAAGACCAAAATAATTAGTTCCATAAATTGGATGAGGGTCTCCTTTAATAAAAAGATAAAGAGGATTAAAAGCAAGTACATATTTTTCTAGAGAAGTAACAATATAAGCAGTGATTTTATTATGGAGCGCGCTAATTAGAATTTTCGGTCCAGCACTTAATGAGCGGTCAAAATTTACCTTACCGGTTAGAGTTTGTAAATTTAAAGGTAAAATTTTTTCATTAAGTCTGCTTTGAAAAAATTTTGAGCCAGGGAAAAGATATAAAGAGAAAAAAAACATTAGAAAAATAAAAAGAGATATAAAAAATTTTTTTATAATAAGAAAGATATTAATTTTTTTCTTTTCATAAATATCTTTAGTTACTAAAGCGAGCGTCAACAATAATGGAAAAATAGTCTTTATTCCCATATAGGAGTTGAAAGATAAAAAAGAAAAAATAATGAATAAAAAATATTTTAATTTTGGTTTAATATCTATTAACAATATGTAAAAAGATAATAAATAAAAAGTCAGAGCTATAGGAGAGTCAAAAGCAGACATTGCTGATAAATAAGCAAACCAAGGAGAAAAATTTAAGACAAAGAAACCAATTAATGAGAGAATCTTATTTTTAGTCAATTTATTAATTATTTGGTAAAAGAGAACAGGAATAAGGGAATTCAAAATAGCATAAGGAAGTCGTCCGGTGAAAATAGATTTTCCAAAAAAATTAAAAAAAATACTACCGATATAGACCAAAACTCCTGATGTCGAATTTAGAATTCCTGAAGTTAGAAAAAACCTTTGTGAAAAAATATCAGTCCCACTTTTTGCCAGAAGGTAAGAATTGATAAAGTAATCGGCTTCATCATGGGTTATCGACGGATGCCCATGTAATAAAAATATAAGACGGGTCAAAAATGAAATAATATATAAAATATAAATCATTTTATTGGTTAAGCAAATAATTTTTTATCAAGTGTATCTTAGTTCGAAGTGGTGCGTATTTTAATCCGAAAATTAATCGATTCTTTTTTTGATATTTCTGTTGGATAAGCGAACCGGAGCCACCAGTTGACTGAGAATTTTTATGATAAATGACTATTTTTGGGTCATAATAAAGTTTAAAACCTTTTTGTTTAGCTCTTTCACAAAAATCTGAATCTTCATAGTACAAAAAATATTTTTCATTCCATAAGCCTGTTTTTTCAACCACTCTTTTATTAAAAAAAAGCATACATCCAGTGATAAATTCCGTTTCTTCAAACTTATCATATTGTCTTTTATCTACTTCATCAACTCCTCGATGTGAAGTAAAAACGTTTTTCCAATCATTTTTTCCTCCTGCATACCAAATAATCTTTCCAAGATCATTTTTTTGATAATTTTTGTGATATTCATATCCTTTTGCGTATAATATTTTACCTCCAAATATATCTGCTTTTTCAAATCCGGCATGTGCTTGCAGAGAAAAATTACGATCAAAAAGAACATCATTGTTAATAGCACAATATTTATCAAATCCTTTTTTCATAAAATATTTGGTTCCCGTATTGATTCCGTAAGCATAGCCAAGGTTAGGTAATGATTTTACTTCAATTTTCATTGGATATCTTTTATCGATATTAAATTCTTCTTTCTTAGTCGAGACATCGGCTATATAGACAGATAAATCTTTTGCATTATTGACGGTAGCAAGTGAATCCAAAAATTCATAGGTGAGCTTATATTGATTATAGTTTACGGTAGTTAATCCAATCATAGGTCAGGTCTTTTTATAATATCTTTTTGATAAGTCTTTCTTTGATTGTTTTTGATTTTTTCCAATATAAGGTTTCTTTTAAACCAAGGCGAAAAAATTCTCCTTCATTTATTTTTTCTTCGGTTTTAAATTTTTTTAACTCAAGATAATAAAAGTAGACTAAAAAATAGTAGAACATCTGGAAACAAGCCAAAATAAAGCCTTGGATGCCATCTTTATAGCCAAAGGCGGCAAAATAACGACTGATAAATTCATTTATAGCTCGTCTTGTGGTTTCTTTAAAAGTCAAAATTTTATCATTGTTAAAAAAATCGAGCGCTTCATTTTTTGCATATCTTAAAGCTTTGGAAAAATACTCGTCAAGATTTTTATAGTTATAATGGAGCAAGGAAAATTCTTCAAGTGGGGGGATATCAAAATGCTTACCTTCAGCTTTTGGTTGACGATGGATTATCTTTGGCCAGGTAACTTGGCTTTTTTTAAATAATCTCACTTGATAATCCGGCCACCAACGACTATATCTAATCCATCGATTGAATATGATATTTTTTCTGGGGATTTTAAAATAATCATATTTTTCCAAATTATCTTTAATGATTCCCTTAAGCTTCGGCTGAACAATTTCGTCAGGATCAAGCAAAAGTATATACTCGCAACTAGCAAACTTTTTTGTTTTTTCTCTAATTAGTTCGACATAAGGGACATCTTCTTTTATATTTACAATCTTGACATTTTTATATTTTTGCAATTTATTGACAATATCTTTACTAATTCCAATATCAACAATGATTATCTCTTTTGAAATATCATTGACTGAATTTACAGTTTTAAAAAGATAAGGCGGAGAATCTTTGACAACTATGATTGTCGATATATTATTCATATTTATTAGTTAAAATTTTTAACTCTGATATGAAATTAATCTTGAATATAAAATATAAAATGCCAAGATAGCTAATTATACCGCCGGAGATGCTGATAAGCAAAGTGGGTAAGCCAGACAATCCACAATATGAAATAAGAAAAATACAAATACCCATTAATAATGAAGAAATAGTAAAAGGAAAAACATTTTTTATAAAAGAAAAATTAATGATTCTTTTAGTTTCTCTAATCACTAAGATAAAAGATGATGAGAGTATTAAAAGTGTTATCGGAAAGCCGATAGCACCAAATAGATGGACAAGGATAGGGGCCAAAATCCAAGTAGCTAGAGTCCAACCAATCATAAAGTAAAAAGATATTTTTATCTTTCCCAAACCGTTTAATAAATTTATAAAAGGCGTTGAAAACGACGACAAAAGAGCAGACAGGCAAAATAAATAAAAGAGAGGAAGGGCCATTTCCCATTTAGAATATTTTGGAATAACATGAATAAATTTATCCATGATCAATGCTGCTCCGACTATGGAAGGAGTAATGATTGAAGATTGGTAAAAAATCGTCTTTTCAATAAGTTTGCGTAGTTTTTCTTTATCTTGCTGGAAACGAGAAAAAACTGGGAAAAGTATTCGACTAAGATTATCCATGATAATTCTAATAGGTGCTTCAGCCCATTTTTTTGCCCAACCAATGTATCCTAAAGCTTGAAATCCAAGGACCTTCCCTAAATATAGATTAAGAAGATCATCTTTGACTAAAGCCAGAAGAGAAGAAGCTTGAAAAGGTAGCCCAAAAGATACCAGCTGTTTAAAAGATTGCCTATTAATCCCGACTTTTATTTTCCATGGAGATATTAAATAGATTGAAATAACACCAATAATTGAGCGAGCAATCACTGCATAAGTAAAACTGTTTAAACCGAATTTCATTAGGGCAAGGATGATAACTATCAGATAAAAAAAGGTATTTTCAATTATTTGAACCAAGACGATTTTTTGAAACTGAATTTTCCTTTCTAAAAAAATTGATGGCAGAGTTTTTAACGAAGAAAAAAAGAAACTAAATAAAAGTGCCAAAAACAGATATCGGCCTTCAGGTGGGAGTTTGTAAAAAGCAGTGATATAGGAACTAGAAAGATATCCGATTAAAACAAGGGAAATTATCAATATTTGTTGAACCGTAAATACAGTCTTTTCATCATTAATGGTAATCTCTTTTTTTTGAATAAGAGAAGCAGCCAGACCGATATCAGAAAAATAGTTAAGTATGGAAATTATAGAAAGAGTGGCGATATATATACCAAAAACAGCAGGTGACAATAGTATTGTTAAAACAAGATTAGCAGCCAACCCTAAAAAAGCGGAATAGCCGCTTTGAAAAAAAAGACTAAGAGCGCTGATAATAGTTTTCTTTTTAATATTATCCATTTTTTTCTGTCTTTATAAATATCAATAATCCGATAAATGTGATTAACGAAATAATATTCCCAATTTTTTCGATTATTGATTGTTCGTATTTTACTACAATCGTCGACGGTAGTTCTAAATTAATTATGGGCCGACCAAGAGAATCGAATTTATTTGGAATAATCCTTCTATGATTGACAAAGATTTGCCAATACGGAAAATAATGGATATTAATTAATACAACGCTTGAATTGGTCGTGGCAACCTTATAAAAATATGAATTTTTTGTTATTTTAATGTCTTTACCATCAAGACTATGAATAAATTTACCATCAGTCAAAGTAGGATCTTTTCTCTCCGAACCATTTTTTTTTGGTTCATAAGATAGCCATGATTGATAATTGGCAGTTTTTGGAAGGTATTCAGATACTTTATAAGCGACGGCTTTTTCAACATAACTTGAAGAAAGAAAATTATTATTAAATTTATTTTTTAAGATCAAATCCTTAGTAAAAAATGTTGAGTTATAAAATAAGACGAAAAATCCTACAAAAATAAAAATAAAACTAAATTTTTTTAATTTTTTTGAGATAAATATTCCTGCTGATAAAAATGATAGACCAAAAAGAGAAATAATTAACAAACGCCAAGGAAATTGGAACCAGCCGATATAATTTGCCAACATTTTTGATACGGGGAGGGAGATATAAGTAGTCAAATATAAAGAGATAAAGGTGGTCAGGATAATATATATAACTACATATTTATTTTTTAATTTTTTATTAAGTTTTTTATCTACATACTGATATATAAGATTCAAAAGACCAAAAAAAGCAATGATTAATTGAGGCTTACCTAGCATAAATGACATTCCGTCGACACATCCCGGACCTGACCCGCCATAACCCCAAAATGGAGTTGTCCAAAGTTGCCAAACGCAAAGAAGTTGGTTTGGATAATCTTGGAAATTTATCCTACCTGAGGCATAAGTTTTTCCAATTTCCAGAACTCCAGGAATTAAAAAATAAGCACTTAATAAAAATCCTAATAATAAAGTTATTAAATTCCTTTTAAAATTAGGAAGCAATAGTATATATATTACTATCAATGGAATAAAGACAATTGATAAGACATTATGGACAGTTAGTGCAGCAGACAAAATAAGAGAAGCGAAAAGAAAAACAAAATGAGAATATTTTTGAGAATTTTTGTAAATAATCCAAAAAGCTAAAGGCATGATGGCAAAGAACCAGACCTCAGCAAGATTACCCCTTATAAATATTTCTACAGCTATCCAAGGAGAAGAGACATAGAGAATAGAGGCTAGGAAACTTGGAAAAAAATCAAAAAACAACTGAAAAAATAATAATGAAGAAATTAATCCGACAATGATTGCTAATAAAAAAGAAAGCTTGACAGTATCGGCAATATCAAAACCAATTAAATTGATTATTGAACTGACCCAATAAGAAAAAGGTGCATAATGGTTAAAAACGGGATAACCAAGATTAAAAGAAAATCTCGGGGCCATTCTTGGTGGGATGATGCCGTTTTTTAGATTTAAGACAAATTCAGAAATTCGGGCCGGTTGTGTCTCATCGTGGAAATCAAACATCATATTTCCTGGCAATAGTTTTTTACCAATTGTGAAAATAAGGATAAACAAGGCGATAAAAACAATTATTCTTTTCATCAGGATAATTATAACAAAAGACGTTATGTTATACTTTTTTTGTTTCATGAAAAAAATATTGTTGATATTCTTAATTTGGTTTTTTGCTCTTAATTTACTAAATCCTCTTTCACTCAAATTATTATTTGACAGAACAAGTTATGAATTACCAAAAAATATTTCTTTAAAATATCGCCATATTACAGTCCCATGGCTCAATTTTGATGGTCGAAATTACTTAGAAATAGTAGATAAAGGCTACGAACCCGGATATAAGACTGATTTACGAGTATTTTTCCCTTTTTATCCATTGCTTATTCGAGTAATATCATTCAATTTATTGTTGAATCCAATACTAATCGGTCTTGGGATTTCTATTTCAGCTTTTCTTGTTTGTCTTTTAATTTTTTATCAAATATTAAAAGATGATAAAATCATTGAGGAAAAAAGAAAAAAAATCCTATTCCTTTTATTGCTATTTCCGACCAGTTTTTATTTTATAGCTTTTTATACTGAAAGCATCTTCTTACTTATAGTTTTATTAGTATTTTATTTTCTTAATAAAAAAAACTTTTTTCTAGCAAGTTTGTTTACTTTGTTAGCCACGGCAACAAGAATATCAGGGTTAGCTTTGATTCCGCCTTTAATTTGGGAATCATATAACACATTTAAAAAAACAAAAAAAATTTCTTGGATGATAATTATTTCTCCATTCGGTTTTATTTTTTATAGCCTATATCTATATTTAGTTTCAAGTGAAATATTCCCATTTATTTTCAAACAAAAAAATTGGAATAGGATAATTGGAATATTTGCTCCGTTCAACGCCTTTAAAGAGGGGTTTAATAATGCATTGCAAGGATCTCTTATTACCAAGGGTAATTTTTTTGGGCGTTCAATGGAAATTACAGAATTTATTTTTGCTATTTTTCTAATTTTTTTAGTAATCCTTAGCTTCAAGAAGATAAAATTTTCTTATTGGCTTTATCTTTTTTTTAGTTGTTTACCAATATTCTTTTCGGGAATCTTATCTTCAGTCCATCGGTATATGTTAGTTATGTTTCCTATTTATATTTTTCTTGGATCTTTGTCTAAAAAGTATTATTATATTTTTTGTTTCGTTTTTTCAATCCTCCTTATTTATTTTAGCTGTCTTTTTTTAAGAGGATATTGGGTAGCTTGACCTACTTATTGATTAAGTAAATTTAGTGATTTTATAATAAATGAATTTTTTGGAATATTCTTATTTTCAAATTCATATATTGCCTTGATGTTTTTATTAGGAAAAAATAGATCAATAAAATTTTGGTCACTTAATGTGACTTTTAATTTTTTTGATTCCCCCCAAGGATTAAAATTTTTGATATCGGAGTCTTTGAAAAATACATAATTACTTTTATTAATTTCGTTTCTATTTTGGATTAATGCTGATGAGACGTTTTTTGATACTTTTGACTCAAAAAGATAGGTACTTGAAGATTCGTAAATCGAAGTACTTTGGACATTTAATATGATATAAAAAATAATCAAGATGAAAGCGAGAACCTTCAATATTTTGTCTGATTTTAAAAAGCAGATAATAAAATATGCTTGTAAAAAAACGATAAAAATTAATGGCATTGTTAGACGGACCATCCATTTATGAGGAAAGAAGGCAATGGGACCAATGAAAATAAAGAAAAATGATAACAATAAAAAGATAATAGATATTAATTTAACTCTTTCTTTTTTAAATTTTATTAGATAGTAAAAGATAGTTCCTGTGAAAGTAATAAGATAACCAATTAGCAGCTGAAAATAAAGCTTTATTGAAGGAAAATTCTTCAACAGCTTATAAAATTCTGGAATCGGTAATTTAAAAATACTAGTAAAGTAATCTGAAGTAAAATTTGGAAATCCCAAACTCCATAAAAAATACCAAAGAAAATTATTGGCTATCAGCTTTGGTTTTAAGGCAATTTTATAATTATCAAGAGAAGTAACGTACTTAAGACTATACCAGTATATAAAAGTAAAAATTGATCCTAAAATAATATAAGGAAGTAAACGTCTCCAAATAATTTTTTTCTGAAAAAAAAATTTAAAAATAATCAAAAATGGAACAAATAAGATTGCTGTCTCTTTTGAAAGTAGCGCAAGAACAAAAAATAACACTGCCTGGAAGTCCTTTTTGATTAATAATTTGTATAAACTAATCGATAAAAAAGAAAAAACAGCTATTTCCTGAAAGGTATTAAAAGAATATAACTGAAAAACATGAACTGAATTAATTCCATAAAAAATAGTTGCAAGATAACCTAGGAGTTTTTCTTTAGTTAATAACAAAATAATTTTATATAGGTAAAAAAGCCCGATAAAAAAGAAAATAAAAACAATTAAATGAGATAAAAATAAATTGTAATTGAGATGATGGATGATGAAATAATAGACTTCAGTTGCAATTGGCTTATAGGAATACTGTCTAATTGGATTAAAAAAATTGATAAATTGAGATAGATTGCTTATCCTACTGATTTTCAAAAAAAAGAAATCATCGGTAAAAAAATAAATAGAAAAGGCATTTTTGAAAATATAGGTAATAAATAAAAAGATCAAAGCAAAAAACATATGAAATAATTATATCAAAGAAGAAATAGTTAAAAATTATTTATTTATTAGCTTGAAGATTTGAAAAGTAGACTGGTTACCAGGTTTGGTAATAGTTTTAAAATGTTTCAAAGGCCAAGATGGGAGGAAGGTTTCCTGGTGAGAAAAGAAAACATAAACTGTATTATTGTTAATAAGTGATAGATTTTCCCTAAGTTGTTCTTCTCCTAATGGCCAATATGACTTTAAAATTATCTTATCCTTATCTGCACGTTTAAGAAATGTATCTAGCACATCTCCAGCCATACCAAAGTTTCCCTCTGCAATAATTACGACTGGTTTTATCTGGGATTCTGTCCGAGCAAAGTCTATAAACTCTTTAATACCCCAACCAGCTGGCCAACCTTCAATATATTGACCACGATCAACTTGAGGAAACGGAATATTTTTATAATCAAAAATGATAGTAAAGTCAAAATATGCTACCGCAATAATAGTTAAAGTTAATAAAATTATTTTTACTTTTTTTGGGACATTAGCTAAAAAATAAGCGGCCAAGATCAATAGTAAGGAACCAAAGAAAATCATGTAACGAGGAAAAAGAACCTTAGTGAAGAAGATAACTGCGATCAGTGGCAAAATAAACCAAAGAAATAAATAACTAGCAAGCTTAATATCTTTTTTTGCCAATAGCCCCAGGCCTATAATCGACAAAATCGGCATTATAAATCCAGAATCCCACCATATATAAAGAGGAGTTAAGCCGATATTATTAAAAAATACTTTAAAAGGCGTCTTTAAAAATTCACTGAAACTCATTACGAAAGTAAGATTTTTTTGTCCGACAAATTGAAAAAAAGGTGATAACCGCTGAACATTGTATATTACTAATGCAATTATCAAAGACATTCCAAAAAGAATATAAAAATTTAAAGCATTTTTAAAAAATTTTTTTATATCTTTTTCGAAAAATAGAATCGGTCCAAGCATTCCAAGCATTAAAAAAATCTGAACAGAAGATTTAGCCAAAAGGAAAAAACCTCCAGCAAAACCTAAAATAAGGGCTGTTTCTAATTTTCGATATTTTGCAAGAATAATTGTTAAAAGTAAGATCCAAATAAAACCAGCATTGACTCCAGAATCAACCAGTGAGATCCTGTCAAAAAAAATAAAAAATGGAGTGACTACATAAAGAAATGAACCAATTAAAGCACTGGTCTTTCCAAAAAGAAGAAAGGTTGACAAAAATATTCCAACCAAAGCAACTACGCCAGTAGTCACAGCAAAGAGGCGTCCAGCCAAAAGTTCATTATCGGGAAAAAATTTCAGATAGGGGATTGTCCCCCATGTCTGTAATGGTTGTTTGCCATCGGTCAAAGAAATAAATCTCCATGAGGCATCGTGCCAGGCAACTTTAGCCCAACGGATATATATTCCTTCATCAGAGAAAATTGGGAATTTGTCGAGATTAATCAGGCGCGTAGCAAGAAAACCTAAAACAATCAAAGTAATGATCAGTAAATCCTTGCGATTAAACTGTTTCTTTATGAAATTTAATATCTTAAAAATATCAAACATAGTCATTACATTAATAATAGTCTAATTTTAACATTAATATTTTTACCTTATTGTCTAATATTATATATTTTAACACCCGAGATCCCTTCTGGTTGGCGGACTAAGGTAGCAAATTGATAATTAATATAAGGATGGTCACAAAGACCACCTGCACAGACAAGAAAAAGATTTTTGACCTTTGGATCACAACGATAAAATAGTGGAATTTCGCAATTAATATCCAAAGGTTGCTTTTTTACTAAAGAGACCAAGTATCGATACTTGGATTCGATAAACGTAGGTGTATAAATTCTATATGAAAGGCAATAATTATTTTTTTGAGTTATCGACTCAACTCCTTGTCTAATTGCAAGGTACGTATTATCAGCTTTTCCAAATGTTGGTGAAAGAAAAATATTTAAAGAAATTATTATCAAAAAAATGACTACAAAAACATTTTCATTAAGTAATTTTATGATTATATTAGTCAAATAAATAATAAGGATTGGAATAATAAAAAGCAGATAAAAATTGATCAATGAGTTTTTATAAAAGAAAAACATGATAAAAGAAAAAATAAAAAAATATTTTAGCGTTTTTATTGGTGGAGATTTTTCTTTAGGATATAAAATTGATATGCCAAAGATTAAAAGTCCAATCAAACCAAGAATAAAATTCTTAAAAAATAGCACTTCGCCAATAAAAGTAGAAAAATCTCGAAAAATAAATTTTATGAAAAAGGGAATCCCATAGAATCTTAAAGATGATGAAGATTGAGTCTTAAAAAGGAAATTAATTATTCCTTTTGTATTTTCAAAATTATTTGTATATTCATGGATGAAAAAAGGTAAAAATAAAATAAAGTTAATTATGATAAACTGAAAAAATTTTTTCCAAGAAAGTTTTTTTGTCATTAATATTGCCAGGAAGAAAAAAGTAAATACGATCATTCCTTGATAATGAAGTTGGAGGCAAAGATTGGCCATGACTAAACCTAACCAAAATCCATAATTCCTTTGGTCATATAGGTATATATATAAAAAATAAAAAGAAGCCATGGTAAAAAAAGGTACCGGATTAGGATTCCAGGCAAAACGTGAATACTCGATTGAAAGAGGAGATATTGCATAAAGAAGGGAGGCAAAGAAAGCCGTTTTTTTATCGAAATATTTTTCGGAAAAAAGATAAATTAATATGACGGTTAGAGAAGAAAGTAGAGTTACGATAAAAGCCGGTGCCACCGGAGAAGTTGAAAAAACAAAAGCGAGACTCATTAAATAGTACCAAAAAGGAGGGAGATAAAAATTACCAACAGAAGCTTTTGGACCAAGCAAAATAGGGAGACCTTTATCAAAATGATCTTTTATAAAAATTAAATCACGGACTTGATCTTGATGATAGGAAATAAAAGCTGACAGATGAAAAGCCCGAAAAGAAAAAGCTAATAAAAAAATCCAAACTATCAAAATTATTCGGGAATTTTTTTTACAAAAATTTAATATTCTTTTTTTCACAGGTCTTTGTTTAATTTTAATTCTTTTTCCAAAGGATTATATATCTCAAAAGACTCTCTGAATACAAGTGATTGATATTTGAAATAAGTCCGTAATTCATAGTAAGATGATACGGATATAATGATCATCAAAACAAATAAAATTATATTTTTTTTACCTATTCGATTAAAATAATTAATAAATATTAATAGACCTTGGCCTGAAAAATATACTACAGAAGGAATGACAGTAAATGTACGAAGCATATTGGGATTTTCCCAAGGATAAGTCGATAAAGCCGGCAGCAGTGAAAGAATAAAGTAAAGTAAAAATAACCGATTATTGTATTTTTTCCAATCTTTAATCGATATTATTAATCCAATAAGAAATAATATTCCAAATATAGGATTTAAAGCGGGTTTTCCAGGATAATTATGGCGACCATTAATATCTCCTTTGAAATTGAACATAAGTCCAATAGATGAGATATTACTCCAAAGTCCTACTAATTTTTGATTGATAGTCATTTCATGATTCATAAGAAAAAATTGCTGATCTATTCGCGTGTCAATATGAGTAGAAAGGTATGTTGTCAAAGGAGTGATAGTGATAAGAAAGGGAATAAAAAAAATAATCAATTGTTTAGCAATTAAATAATTAGATTTTTTCAAAGTTGGTCTATCGATGGATTGAGAGATAATAAGAATTAGGGGAAGAACAAAAAATATTCGACCAGGAGTATAGGACAGAAATGATAAACCCGCAAATAAACCAGAAATCATCAAATAAATATTCAGCAAATTATTTTTTGGTTTTTGATTAATTTTCAATAGATAATAAATTGATATTAATTCTAAGAACAATAAAAATGTCACCTCAAACGAAAAACGGGCAAAATTTATAAACCAATGAGAAGAAAGAAAAATAAAAGAGAGAATAAAGGAAAGATATTGTTTTTTTATTAGATTATCATATTTTTGAAAAATAATTTTTAAGATTAAATAGAAAACAATTACACTTAATATCCCAAAAACTGCTGATGGTAGTCTTAAAGCAAATGAATTTGTTCCAAAAATCTTTAATGAAGTTAACAGAATATAAAAATATAAAGTTGAATGACCGGTTGCTAAAGTAGAATAAGAAATATATGGTTTATTTTGTAGGGACAGAGCTAACTTGGCAAATTCAACTTCATCAAAAGTAAGATTTTTTGGAATGTTATTAAAACGATAGAAGATTAAAAAAGCAGAGATGATTAATAGAATAATTATCGGAATAATTTTTTTCATATATCGATGTATAAAATAAATTATATCAACTATAATTATTTCAATGTCACAGTATTATAATCCCCGAAGAAAAAGCTATCTTTATACTCCTGGAACTTTATATCCATTTCGTATTAGTCGAAGCAAAATCGATTTATTTCTAAACTGTCCTCGTTGTTTTTATTTTGACCGCCGTCTTGGAGTGGCTCAACCGCCAGGTTATCCTTTTTCATTAAATTCTGCTGTTGATAAATTATTAAAAAAAGAATTTGATATTCATAGGGCCGATCAAACACCCCATCCATTAATGAATACCTATCAGATTAAGGCAGTTCCATTAAAGGATAAAAATATGGATAAATGG
>Ga0172375_10006025_pt1 | contig 17168 bp, 16 predicted proteins | sample LakKiv1m_FD_114537 | JGI IMG/M metagenome (GOLD analysis project Ga0172375, IMG submission 114537) | Freshwater microbial communities from Kabuno Bay, South-Kivu, Congo - kab_092012_11.1m | ecosystem: Environmental > Aquatic > Freshwater > Lake | place: Democratic Republic of the Congo...
AATACTCTGCGCGAAAGACGCATTTACGCCGAATAGAAGTACCGTAATTATCAAGCTTGATCTTACAATCTTCAGGCAGGAATTATTCATCATCTTATTAAGATTATTATATCTGTTAATACATACGCGTCAAGAAAAATATACCGCTTTAAATACGTGTCCGCACTATGCTTAAGTCGCCTCTTAGAGACTGAATCTCCTGTAATATCCTCTCCTGCTTCTCCGCGATTTTATCTAACTTAACCGAAAGGTCGGCGTTTGCCGAGTTATCCTGCGCATGCGAGAAGCGGCTTAATCCCAAAAAGATTAATGAGGCTAAAACCATAAAACCAAGAAAAAACCTTATTCGTTTCATGAAAAACTCCTTGTTTAACAAAAATATAGAAATTGGATTACGGATAAACCGAGCTTATTGTTAAAGCTATATCGTCTTTCGTGCTGGTGCCGTCGTTCTCGCCGCTGTTATCAGTTCCGTTCTGCCCAAACGAATAAACGATTAGCCCTTTTCCGGTTATAACCGCAATATTATAAGCCTTGTTCCAGGGATCATTGACCGCTTTATCAAGATACGGCCCTCCCCAGGTGCTACCTACAGCATAGCCATCAGTCACTAAACCCTTTTCGGTAGTGTTTGCCGCAGGCGTTGCGCCGGCATCCATCGGCCACTTGCCGGTATCCGCCTTATACATGGTAACCGCGGTCTTAATGGCGTCGCATTCTGACTGCGCCTTAGCCACGCGTGCCTTATCCGTATTTTTGGCAAACATAGGAATCATCGCGCCCACCAGAAGCCCCATGATTACGATTACGATAATCAACTCCATTAACGAAAAACCTTTTTGCTTCATTTTACTCCTCCTTGTTTAGTGTACGGTTGTACTCATCCTGAAGACAGGCAGAAGTATACCCATTGCTACAAAACCCACTACCCCGCCCATCACCAATATAATCATCGGCTCCATTATCGCGGAGACATTCTTTAAGAGAAAGTCCGTATCCTTTTCGTAGAGCTGCGCGCTTTTCGAGAGCATTAATGGTAGTTTACCACTTTCTTCGCCGGATGCAATCATCATTAATGCATCCGCGGGGAAGAGCTTGCTTGCGCGCAGGTATTCCGCTATCCCGCTTCCTTCCTTTACGCTCTCTTTTAATCCGTTAATTACCTTGGCAAACACTTCGTTTCCGATATTTGCTTCTACCAGAGTCAACGCGTTACCTATGGAAACGCCGCTGGAGTAAAGCGTGGCAAAGTTATTCATAAAACGAACAATATAAATCTGCTTAAAAAGGTTCCCGAAGACCGGAATATGCAGCTTAAAGTTATCGAACTGGTATTTCCCCTGCTTGGTAGTGATAGAAAGCCTGACAAAAATAATTACAGCGATAATCGCGCCTAATATGTAATACCACTGATACCGGATAGCGTTGCTTACGGCTACCAGAATAACGGTAGGTAGGGGCAACTCCACTTTCGCCTGCGAAAACATACTTACAAATTTAGGCATGATAAAGGTCATCAGAAAGATAATCACTGCCGTAGTAACGGTTATAAGAATTGCCGGATAAATCATTATCGAGATTATCTTTTGTTTAAACTCTTCTTCTTTCTCCATATAGACCGTGAGTTTATTAAGGCTCTCCGGTAGCTGCCCGGTGGCTTCGCCTACGCTAATCATGGTCGAGAAATAACTCGGAAAGATCTTGGGGTGTTTTTTTAAGGCTTCGGAGAAGGCCATACCTTGCATCAAATCAGCGGATACGTCCTTCAGGGCCTGGCCCAACTTCTTGCTTTTCATCTGCCCGGAGATTATATCCAGCACCTTTAAAATCGGCAAACCCGCATCCAATGCCGCGGATAGATGGGTAAGCAAAGTAATATACTCGCGGGCGGATATACCCTGCATCGCCTCGAAGATGTCCTGATGCATAACCTCCTGCTTATCGGCGTACATTTCCAAAACATAGAATCCTGACCTAGAGAGCCGGTCAGCCAGAGCCTCCTGGTTTTCTGCCTGCGCCTTGCCTGTTACCTCTTTGCCTGACTCATCCTTGGCACGGTACGTAAATGACGGCATGCTTAATCCTTTTCCGTAACCCGCATTACTTCTTCAAGGGTAGTTATCCCTTTTAACGCCTTATCCAGCGCGGCTTCCCTTAATGTCCTCATTCCTTTTTTGCGCGCAACTTTCTTTACCTCTACACCCGAGGCCCTTGAAGTAATCATCTCCCTGATTTCTTCATCAATAACAAAAATTTCAAAAACAGCCAATCTTCCTCTATACCCGGTCTTAAAACAATTCTCGCAACCTTTCCCCTGATATATATAACTACTCGCCGGAATCCCCAGCTCCTTGGCAAGCTCCGGCTTAATCAGTATTTTTTCCTTGCATTTAGGGCAGATTACGCGGGCAAGCCTCTGGGCAATTACGCCAGAGGTGGAATTGGCGATTAAGAACGGCTCTACACCCATATCCGTTAGCCGGGTCACTGCTCCCGGCGCATCATTGGTGTGCAGGGTGGAAAAAACTAAATGCCCGGTGAGGGCTGCGCGGATAGCTACCTCCGCAGTCTCCATATCGCGGGTTTCTCCCACCAGTATAACATTGGGGTCCTGGCGCATAATAGCGCGTAAAAGCGTAGAGAAGGTAAGGTTCGCCTTGACATTAACCTGTGACTGCACTATCCCTTCCAGCTCATATTCAATGGGGTCTTCGATGGTAACGATATTCTTCTCGCGCGATTTTATTGACTCAAGCACGGTATAAAGCGTAGTGGTCTTTCCGCTACCCGTAGGGCCGGTAACAAAGATTATCCCGTTGGAGCGACGGATAAGCGTATTAAATCTTACCCCATCATCCCCTTCCAACCCTAAGGAGTCCAGGCTTAGCGATAAACTTGAGCGGCTTAAAATTCTCATTACCACATTTTCGCCGTAAATACTCGGCAAGGTGGAGACGCGCACGTCATAACTTGCGCTGTCTATCTCCCTCTCAAATTTACCGTCTTGAGGTATCCTCTTCTCCGCAATATCGAGGTTAGACATGACCTTAATACGCGAAACCAGCGCGTCATGTATATTGCGCGGAGGAGCGACGATATCCTTTAATACCCCGTCGATACGGAAACGCACAAAAACGAATTCTTTCCCCGGCTCGATATGGATATCCGAAGCCCTGTCTTTAACCGCATCCACCAGCATCCGGTCGATAAACTGGACGGTCAGGGCATCATCCGAGAGGTCCTTCATCTCCTCGAGAGTAGTCTTGCCGGCCTGAATTTTTTCCTTGGATATTTTTTCCTCTCTTACGGCATTAACCAGCCCCCTTAATTCCGCCTTTGAGCCGTAAAGCTTATCCAGCGCATAATTAATATTAAAGGTAGTAGTAATCTTCGGTTCAATCTCCGTCCCGCCGAGTTCTCTCCTTAACTCATCGATTACAAAGGCATCCTGCGGGTTGCTTATGGCAACCACCAGCTTATTCCCTTTTTTCTCCAGAGGTATTACCCCGTACCTGCGCGCCAGCCTGTCCGGGATAAGCTTGACTACCTCCGGGCCTATCTGCAAAGAAGTAAGCTCCACATATTCCACGTCCAAATACCTGCTTAGAAGATGCGCGAGGTTATCCTCGGTAACGAAGTTCATGCGCACCAGCAGCGCGCCGAGAATCTCACCGGTCTTCTTCTGTTCGTCCAAGGCGCTCTTCAGTTGCCCTTCGGTAACCAGCCCTTCCTTGACCAGCAATTCACCCAAGAATATCTTTTTTCTCTCCATATTAATCCTCTTTATCCTTATTTAGGTTTAAATCCATTCCCGGTTCTTTGTCTATGATATGCGGAGTCAGGAATATTAGAAGCTCTGTCTTGCTCACTACCTTACCCTTATAACGGAAGAGCGACCCGATAAAAGGAACGTTCCCAAGGAAAGGAACCTGATTATTATTATATGTCGTTTCCTCTTTCATTAATCCTCCGATAATTATGGTATTACCGTTAGCTATAGTTACGGTCGTATCGACCTCCTTGGTCGAAGTTATCGGCCTTTCGTTATTCGGCCCCACATAGCCGGTAATCTCGCTTACCTCGGGATGTAAATCGAGCATAATTTTATCGCCGTCTTCCTGATAATACGGCGTGACCCTAAGAATAATACCTATTTTTGTCTCCTGATAACCGCTTACGTATAATAAACCCGTATCCTTGCTGTGTTCATAAAGGGGTATCGGGTAATTCTCGCCGATATTAATAAGGGCTTCCTCCCCGTCCATTACTGCCAGCCGCGGAGCAGAGATCAGCTTAACCTTGGTCTTGGTTTCAATCATCCTAAGGACTGCCTGCGTCTGGGTAAAGTCGAGCGAGCCAAAGGTAAAATCTCCTTTGACGGCATAAGGGAATAAAGCATTGGCGGCAAAATCCGTGGCTGTAGGACTGTGGCTGGGCGTCATGCCATTCTTGGGATCCCAAGAGCTCTTTTTATTCGGCAGAGGAAATGTAGTAGGCGCCTTTGAGCCCTGCAAGGCTGCGATGATAGTCCAGTCAATTCCCCTCTTGTCCGTGTTATCAAGCTGGACATTCAGGAATTTTGCCTCGATAAGTACCTGATGAGGCTCCTTATCCAGGCTTGCAATTACCTTGGCTATACTTGTGACTATTTCAGGCTTATCGCGGATGATAATCGTGTTCGGCCGGGACTTATTATTCTTAGCGCTGGTGCGGGCAAGGACCTGAATAAGGCCATCTTTGGAGATAAGCTTTTCCAGAGAAGGCTTCAGGTCGTCGGCATTGGCATATTTGAGGGTAAAGACCTGTGTCTCCATCTTTGTGGTTTCTTCTTTATCCGCCTCGCTGGTAGATAAGACTCGCAGTATATCATTCTCCCTCACATAAGTGTACCCGTTAGATAAAAGTATGGAGTCGAGCGCTTCCTCCAGCGGGACATCCACCAGATGGACGGTTACCGTGCCGGCCACATCTTTGCCGGCGATAATATTTATATGGGTATCTTCCGATAAGCTCCTTAAAACATCCAATAGCGGGGCATTAGAGAAATTAACCGTCACCTTTTCCGGGGAAGTAACCGGCATATCATAATCCATAAGCGATTTTTCTATCGCCTGCATGCGCTGCGGCTGGGTAAAGCCTTGCGCAGAGAATATAAACTGGAATAAGATTAAGAAAATAAATACTTTTTTCATTTTTTAATGGTTAAAACCTTCTGCCCGCTATCGCTCTCCAGGACTACCCTGTCGTTCTCTACCTTCACCACCCTGTAATTCCCTATCCGGTCATTTGCCCGGACCAGCTTATTATTAATCACCGCGATGTTGGAAGCCTTTCTCATCACTATCCCGGTCAATTGCAGCTCTGAAATCCCTTCCGGCAAAACCTGTTTTGCCTGCGCAGTAGAAGATGCAAACATCTGCCCGATATCCGAAGGAGGAATACTCTCTTCTTTCACTTGAGGGATAGACAAGACATTCTTCACATAAGCCTCGTTACTGACGGCGCCTTCGTTAGCCTCTACAAAAGGAAGGCCCTGGGGGGATAAGGCATACCCCTGGATATTGAGCCCCACATTAATCTTATTCCCCTCCGTTTCAGGAGTAAGGGACATGGCCTGAATGCTTATTAAACGTTTCTGGTTCCTTGTCCAACTTAATAATTTTATCAAGTCTGCAAAACTTGCCTTTAAATTCATGCTTGCGTTTAAAACGCCATAAGTAATTTCGGAAGAGCTGTCAGAAAGCCTAAGCTTTTCCTCTCTGGGCTCTCCCGAAGTTATGGCGTCTATGGTGACAGACTGGTCTTTCTTTGCCTGGCCCAAAAGTTTAGTCAGCTGGGTGACGTTCTTCTCTTCGGGAATTTGAGCGGATAAAAACTCGTCCAATTCCGCTATTCCCTTCTTGACTGATTCTATCTTTTGCGGGTCCTTAAACGCGCCTTCAATCATATTCAATTTAGCTATGCTCTCCTTAAGCGACTTCGCCAAATCCGCGTTGTTTCTGGATATAGGCAGGCAGATAGCGTTGTTTATCAGAAGAAGCCCGGCTATCCCGAATGCCAGAACCATCAAAAGTTTTTTCTTGTCTATCTGCGCCATTTTATAATAAACAACTCAAGGTAAAAGTGAGTGTCTTTTTCTCGGAACCAAGGCCCGCGCTCTCCTGCATAGAAGGGGTGATTTTCTTGAATAACTTCGCCCCGTCCAAATCTGAAACAAAGGCATCCAGTATCTCGGAAAGGTTCTCCTGCCCCGAACTCGATATCTGGCCCCGGATGGTTAATTGCGACTGATTTTCTATGCTGCTGTCAAAGCTTACGCTGTTTATATTCACGGTTTTGGTATCCACAAGCTTGCTTACCCGGCTAAGGATTATCCCAAGGTCAGGCTCGGAAGATGAAATTGCTTCATAGAATTTCTTGCGCATTTCCACCCGCGAGATTTTTCGGGTTAATGATGTCAACTCGATTTTTCTGGATTCAAGCTGTTTTAATTTTGCCTTAACATCCCCCAGCCGGTACTGGTAATAAAAGTACGACCCGGAAGTAAAACCGAACCTGACAATGATAAGCGCGGCAAATAGAACGGCGATTTTAAAGAGGGTTTTCTGCCCGACAAAGAAATTTGCCTTGGCAGCTTTGGCAAAGCTTGCCGCAACCAGATTAGGGTTACTTCCCTCCTCCAATGTCAGGCCAAAAACCAAGGCATACCCGTTAAAACTCTCCACCAGGTCGTACTGCGAAGGCCTGCGGATCATCTCTACCGGCCGGCCCAATTTCTGCGCCATAACCGTTTCCAGGTTATTAAGCTGCGCCCCGCCGCCGGATAAAATTACCTTATCCGCTTCTTCGCCATGGGAAATCTGCCCGTAATGGCTGAAGGATAATTCCAGCTCCTTCACCAGCTTACCTATATATTCAACTTCCGCACCTGCCGCCCCCTTCATCTCCTCCAAACTGCTTGTCCCCTCGGGGACATTGCGGGTAAAAATAACCTGCCTGTCTTTAAAGAGGGTGATATTCGTCCCGCCGTAGCCGATATCCGCCACCACCTGCGCTTTATCCGTAGGATAGCCGCAGTATTCCAACAGGTTCTTTAAAGCGAAGCACCCGGTTAAAACATAGGCCGGCTTAAATCCCGCCTTTTGTAAAGAAGACATATAGCCCTGAAAAACCTCTTTTAATACCGCCATAAAAACAATTTTTATTTTCTTTACTCCCGACTCCGTCACTTCGCCGGCATCGGAAAAACTCATCACTAATTCTTCCGGGGCATAGGCAATATATTTCTTTGCCGCCCATTTTACCGCTTCGGGAATCTCCGCCTTAGCCATAACCGGAATAGTAAAGGTGCGTATGCTGCAATCGCCCTGCGGGATGCTTACGCTTAGCGGCGCCTTACGGAATTTATTGTTGGCGAATAACCTTTTAACCGACTCGGCGATAAAAGAGAGTCTCGCCTCCTTGGATAATCCGGCGGGTATGCGCTCGCTGGCAGCCTTAAGCTTTCCCGCGTTTAACTGGGCCATTTTTATCGAGTATGCCCCGATATCCAAAGCCAGACCGGAATTGATAAATCCTATGTCCTTATCCGCCAATTTACCTTCCCTCTTTTGAATTATTAAGCCTTCTGCTGATATAGTCCCTTAGCCTCTTCGCTTCCTCTGCCCCTAACCCGGAAAACTCAATACCGGCAATGTCCGATTCCTGGCCCCTCGCCTTCTTTAATTCTTTTTTCCAGACTATCCTTCCTTTTGCCTCGATGGGAATATTATCATTAAAAAGGTAGATCTTACAATTTACCGTATCTCCCTTGATTGCATTTTTGTGAATAGATATCCGCATTCCTCCCAGGCTTAAATCTTCGCTCCTCTCAATGGCCTCAATGACTCCGCTGGAAGGCATATCGCAGGCCACAATCAACTTGTCTTTAATCCTGGGGTATTTTCTTTTTTCCTGCAATTTTCTCTCCTTAAAGTTCACTATATAGCTTAACTCTAAATTGTCAACAATAACGCACCCTAATCTATGTTTTAGTAACTACCTGGATTATGCTATATACCAGCGAAGTAGCCGGAAAAGCCAGCTGCGGGTCATAATAAATATTTACGGTTATTTTTTTGCAAATTTTATCTTCAGGGCTTGGTAAAACAGGAGTGCTAAATGTGTTCGGGTTGACATACTCTACCTTTACCTCCCTCTTGAAGCCGATATATTCATTCATCGCTGCGCCGGTTACGTGAGCCATCACGTCAATTTTGCGCGGCGGAGCCTCGGAATAACCTGTGCCGCTAGTAGTATTATAATCATCCACATCATCATAAACCGTATCCGCGGTTGTCCCGAAACGCGACTCCCCGCTCTCGGCAACCAATGTTGTAACTCCGCAAGCCCCGTCTTTCTTCCAGTGTTCTTTGCTCAATACCTCTTCCATCATATCCTTGGCTAAATTCCGCGCGGTGAATTTTATTTTATTCTTCCCTGTCGCATTCAACCCCACGGAAAAAATATAAGTCGAACCAAAGAGGAAAATAGTGATGATCGCCATGGTCATTACTATTTCCAGTAAGGATAATCCGATTTTATTAAATCTACTGAATTGTGATTTCGACATGTCCAGTAATTGGGGAAATAGTAATATATCTTTTATTCCCCTGGTTAAGCACATTTCCATAATATAATATAAAATAATTATATCCAGCCTGAGCCTGTAGAGGAGTCTTTCCATCACAAGTAGCCGACCCTTGAGGAGTAAAAATTATTTGATTATTATTCCCAGTAGAGTAATTACCAAGACTTATACGCTCATTGATTATTAGATTTTGATCGAAGATCAGTGGATTATCTGATGCTACAGGGCTCTTAACAATTTGGGGATCTTCTATTAGGCTACCTGCCCCATTTAAGGTATAACGTAAAATCTTATATCCAGTGTATCCCCCAAGATTAGGATATATTTTTAATCCGTAATACTGATAGCCATCCCTACGTGTAAGCGCCATCTGCTGGGCCAACCTCAATTCCGAGACTAGTTTCTCCGCCTCCATATTCACTATCGATTTTGAAAGCTGCCGGTCTAATGCCGGAAGCATGGCGCCGGTCAAAATGATGATCAGCACTACGACCGTTACTATCTCCATTAAGGAAAGCCCTTTATCTTTTCTCACAATACCCCCAGCATTTTCATTAATTTCAAAGTAGTCTGCGACGGATAGTGCCTCCCTCTCTCCCAGCGGCAGACACTAAAAACCGAAGTCCCGATAAGATGCGCCAATTGCTCCTGGCTTAAGCTATGGTTCACCCGGTAATTATACAAAGTGGAAGCCAGGCCTTTGCGCAGTTCGGGATCAATACTCTTAATAACTTTATTATTCTTCTTCATACGGCAACTAGCTTAACAGATAACTTGATACTTGTCAAGTCATATTTTAAAAAAAATCCCCTTTTATATTCAGGGGCCTTGAGCACTTAACTTGACAAATGTCAAGTCAAATAGCTTGATAGATAATTTATTGTGTCTCTTCTATACTTTGTATTTTGGTACTCGAGGCAGCTATAGTCCTCGTCCCTCGTTCATGACTTCTCTGCATATTGTAAGGAACACAAATCGGAAACAGGTTACCAGTAACAGAATCTACATAGGCCAAGGTTCCGTCAGAAGGGGCAACCCAACAAAAGCCCGTCTTAGGATTAACCGAAACCTGGCCATAAACATTAGCTATACTCGGAGATACTATCGAGGTAATCGTACTGCCATCGTTCGAGATATTGACTACCCTGTGGTTAACAGGATCCATAACCCATGCAGAATTATTCAAAGGATTCACGGAAACGGAAAACGGAGCGGACGACCCGGATGATATCTTTATAGGAGCCCACGCCGTATTGAGATTGCTGTCGATCTTATATACTTTATTATCACCCCAGCTAGTAAACCAACAGGTGTGTTCCTTGGGGTCAACAGAAGCTGCTTGGCCGTACCAAGAAACAGCTTTAGATCGAATAATGCTACCTGCAGGACTAATTCTCTTCGTTCCATTACTATCTTGTAACCAGCATTCTCCATTAGATGCGTCAGCTGCAATAAGTGGCCAAATAGTGCTGGGGATTTGATGCATTGGATAAGCTAGTGAACCATCGGCATTTACTTTTTCTAAGTAGCAGACGTCTCCGTTAGCGCTTGAAGTAGCAACCCAAGATGTTCCGTCTTCATTTGCAGCTATACACCAAGGCCCTTCTCCTGGATTAAATATATTAAATGATGTTTCATTGCCTACTGAGTCTATCCTAGAAATAAAAGGGACAGCATACGTTCCAAACCAACATATATTATCTTTAACATTAACTGAAACGAATCTAGCGGGATGCGCAGGAACCCTATCCAAGAGTATCTCTCCAGAAGAAGCAATCTCAACGATATGGCTTCCGGTGGTAACCCAGCACACTTCCATATCCTTTGTATTTATCTTATATTTCTTGACTATCTGCTGCTGGGTGCTGCCTATGGCTGCGGTGACTTTAACCTCGCGTACGCCGCCGGCAGCATTGCCGACTTCAACGGTTACGGTTTTTCCTCCGGAAAGATTTATCGTGGTAGCGCCGCTGGGATAATTAGTAAAATTTTTGGAAAGTTGATATTTGATAAATTCAATCCCGCTTGAGGCCAGATAATAAGCCGCGTCATTATCCAAATTAACCTGGTTAATCATATAGGCAGTGCGGCTAACAGCCATAAATCCGGCAGCCAGGACCGTTACTATTGCCATTACTATCAGCGCCACCACCAGCGCCTGCCCACAAATAAAGGGGACGTTTCTATTTTTCCCCAGTTTACTCATCCTTATGCGGCCTCCCCCTCTTTATTCTATTTTCTTTTGTGCCATAATATTCTTGAAGTTTGTTGATAAAATCCTGGCTGCCGATAAATAGCTTGTGAGCAAATGTTTCTGAATTAATTATACTCTTATCTATGACAAAATCAATATAACGCTTCCGCCTTAAGTCAGGCTGGTCAGACAAACCAAGATATGCCGGGCTGTAGCTGACAAGTGAATCCGACTTACCGTGCGCACAAAAATTATAACTTGAAAAAATGTACTTTGAGGGCTCATCCACCAGGCCAGCACGCACCGGATTAAGCTCGATATATTTTCCGCACTGCAAAAGGTAAGAATCCTCATCGATGATGTTACTTTTGAACCTGCCCTGCCAAAGATATCCGAAGTAACCGTATAATTTTCTATAATAAAGCGCATAAGTCAAATTTACCTGCTTCATAAATTTTGAGACCGAGCTTTGCGCATTGAGGCTAAGGAGCAAATGGATATGATTGTCCATCAAGCAATAATGCAGCACAGATATCTTGTTTTCATTCTTCAGGCTACTTAGCAGCGTATAGTATCTTAATTTATCGTTGTCCGTGTGGAAAACCGCCTGCTTATTATTTCCTCTCGAAATAACGTGTAAAAAAGCGTTACAAGGTATTAATCGCCTATGTCGTGGCATAAAAAATCCCTCCTTCTAATACAATTGACGCAGAAAGAGGGAAAATCTAACTAAAAAAAGCGAGAAATTAGAACCGTCCCCTTTATTTTGCCAGAGAGGCGCGGTGGGTCAAAATGTTCGCCCAGGTAAGCATGGATTCAGCCCAATCGGCGTCCATATGGACATCGCGGGAGAGGCGTTGAAAGTCATCCCTGAACCATTTATATGTAGGCAGGAAACGGTTTGATTTCGGCGCAGCTTCCAAAGCTTTTAGGTATTCTTCAGTTTGAGCCAAAAACTGCCCTATCCGCTCACTGCGCCCTTCCATGGCCCAGCGGCTTAAACGGCTTAAGTTTACGGCAATATTTAGAACTATTTCCCTGGTATCCACTTCATTGCCCCGTCAATAAAGATTGGATTAGCGCGGCTACTTCTTTTCGGATCCCTTCATCCAGTATCTCGCGGCTCCTGTTCTGTGTCGGCCTTAAGTTGATCAGCGAATCGAAATCAATTTCTCCCGTTTCCAAATCTAAACCGGCTCCCCAAAGATCTTCCTGCCGGCTGCCGTCATCCAATAGGAGACGCTCCCCATCTACATGCTTTTCCCCTCCCGCAGCCAGGATTTTGCGCCTGGTATCAGCTACAATCTTTATGTACCCCTTCAGATCTTCGGCTATCTTGTTAAGGGTTCCAGGATCTATCTTGGCACGAATAATTATTAGCATTTGTTCAATTATAGCACAGAAAATTAGAACCGTCCCCTTTATTTCCTTTATTTCTGGGATTTAACCTTAGTAGGTACCAAGTTTATCCTCATGCCAATCAGTACTAGTGTCATCCGAAACTTCAAGCTTAATGCCTACGCCGTTTTTAGCGTGCGGCCCGCCGTAAGCGCCCATATCGCAGCGCTGAAAACCCTTTGCCGGAGGAAGAGCCAAAGACGTAGCAGGGTTAATAGATTCATTAAAAATTGGATCGATGTGGCCGCCGTCAATCCGAGCTGAACCATCCTTAAGAGAATAATCTGCGTTAGCCGGATTAGTAAAAATATCGGCGAGTGCCACATAAGAAGAATTCTGGTTTGCTATACCAGTGCTCGCGCTAACATTAGGATTATCGATAAGAGAATACTGAACATTACTCCAGGCTAAAGGCTGGAGCGAAGAAGAGGGAGTTAGGTTACTCTTGATTATGGAGCTTTTTATGGATGCTGGCCCGCTATCTCCTGCCAACGAATTTAGATTATTAACTATAGACACATTGTTGAGAGAAATTTTATCAAAGTGCATAGACCCTAAACCATAATTTCCGGATTCTGCAACTAAGCAATTTCTCATGGTTAACTTCCCTAAATCAGGATATATAAACACGCCTGTTCCTTGTCTATAAATCCTGGAGTTATAAATATTGACTTGTGCTTCATTAACAGGAGGGGGAGTATTATTAAGAATAACACCGAAACCCCCACCACCCGATATGTCACAATTATAGATACTGGCACCTGTAGCATAAAGAGCTATACCGTTAGTAATATTCTTTATTTCTGAATTAAAGATGTTAATATTCCGGTTTGCCGGAGAACCATAACCGGCGTATCCTGTATTATTACCGCTTAACTTACAATTTCTTATTTCCACGTCTCCTTCGCTCCCGTCAGCAATACCCCAGTTATTAGATCCGGATGTTTCGCAGTTATAGATAAATGTTCTCCCCGAATAATCAGACATTTGGATACCTAATAAACGGCAATTATTAAAAGAGGAATTGATTATTTTAGTAACAGCACCCGTCTCATTCGGAAAAGTAAAATTAAGCCCGCTACCAGAAGACCCCGTACCTACATAACTAACTGCACAATCGCGGATAGTAAGATTTTTAATCCTGACAAAGAATAAGCCTTGATTACCCTTATAATTCTGAACTTTACAATTCTCTATAGTGACATTTCCTCCCACAGACACCGCTATTGCGCCATTATAGGTCGGATTCCCTCCTCCAGTTACGCTACAGTTTCTGATAGAGAGAGCTCCGTAAAAAGAAAAATCAAATCCTTCGCGAGCGGGATTTTCTATACTAAACCCGTCAATAGTCAAAGCAGTGCTGCTATTCCCTACGCCAGCTATACCCACACTATTAGTTATATTAGTGCAATCAATCACCGAAGTTCCGACTTGATTTATGAAAGCTTGATCATAACCGCCCTCAAGATAAAAAGACTTGAAAAGAGGAAGCGATACGGTCTCTGGATAAATTCCTTCCCGAACCCGGATATGATGATAATCCTTGAATTCTGGATCAATAAAAGCGCTGGAAATTTTAGCATAAGATCTGCTCAACTCTACATTCCATACCGGCAAAGACCCCGGCTGGAAGCGCACGCTGGTAGTAGCGTCTATGGCCTGCTTTCCTATACTCATCTTTAAAACAAGGGTAACCAGCCTGATATTCATAAGGCTGGCGGAATCAATTTCATTGGATGAGTTAAAAACCAAAGGGATATTCTGGTCGCGGTAAGAAAAACTAAAGGCATTAACGGCTTCAGAAGCGCTTCCGAGGAGGGTCTCTGTCGAGCCCGAGGCAGCCCGAGTAAGCTTGCTCCCGTCAAAATTATAGGTAATACTTCCTGCGGTAGTAGTTAAAACTAATTTGGTAGGGGTAGCTTTGGTGATAAATGAGGCGCTGCGTATATCGCGCTCCAGCCAGCCAAAAGCAACGGCAGCATTCTGATTAAGCTGGTTATAGACCTTTCCCTTTTGTTCGAGGTTAATGGAGCCGGTAAGGTAGGCAGTGACTGCGCCGGCAATAATCGTAGTCAGGGCGACCGCGACTACTATTTCAAGAAGAGAGATGCCGGAAATCTTGCGCAGTTTAAGCATTCAGCTTTATCTATAGCTCGGCCGGTTGAATTCCGAGGTATAAAAGCTTGCCACTGTCTGTTCCACCAATCCTTTATCCGTCAATCTCTTGACGGAATCAAACATAGTCTGCATCTTGCTCGCCGAACCGGTCTGGATTATGGTAGCAAGCTGCACTAACTCGTCGCTGCGGATGACCCTCTTGACCGCATCGTTGACAACGACCACTTCTGCTGCCAAAACCCTCCCCTTTTTCGACTGCGAAGGGATAAGCATCTGGCAAATTATCCCCCTTAAACAATTGGCAAGCTGGGAGAGGATAAATTTCCGGTTCTCCGGAGGGAAGAAGCTGACTAAGCGGTCAATGGCCTGGATGGTATTCGGGGCGTGGAAGGAAGCAATGACAAGATAGCCTGCTTCGGCAGCAGTCAGCGCTGTCTTGATAGTCTCCACATCTTCAAGCTCGCCTACCACAATCACATTGGGGTCCTGCCTAAGGGTATTTTTTAAAGCCACCGAGAAAGACTGGCTATCCACGCCTATTTCCCTTTGCTCTATGATAGACTTGTCATTCACGTGGACATATTCGATGGGACGCTCAAGCGTTATAATCACGCCTTTTCTCTCCCGGTTAATCAATTCTACCATGGCGGCGATGGTAGTGGTCTTCCCCGAACCGGTAGGGCCGACAATCAGGACCAACCCTTCTTTTAGCCGCGCCAGGTCCTTCGTTACTTCGGGTATATTCAATTCGTCTAAAGAACTTATGCCTGTGCTAATCAGCCTTAAGGTGGCGCACAATACCCCTCTCTGCTGGTGAAGGTTAACGCGAAAACGGTTTTTTGGGTCAAACTGCAATCCGAAATCCAGCTCTTTTTCTGCTTCAAACCTTTTGATCTGCTGTTTGCTCATAATGCTGAAGATAAGCTTCTGGATATCATCCTCTCCTAATTTACCGTACTCTTCCTTCCTCTCCAGCTCTCCGTTAATGCGCAAGACCGGGGCTGAATTAGGGACGAGGTGCAGGTCAGAAGCGCCTTGATTGATGGTTACCTCCAGGAGCTTTCCGATATCCGAACGCTCAACAAGCAGCTTGATAGCTTCTTTATCCTTGGGAGCAATCTTTACAAATGCCGCGCCTACACCGTAGCGGCCATTCTCTAATGAATCCACTCTTAGAACCTTGATAACAGCCTGGGTTTCTTCCTGCGCCCGGGGAATAGAAAATCCGATCCCTACTTCCTGCTCCAATGATAACGGGTAGTCTAATTCAAGGTAGATACCTTCGGCGGTTATATTCTGGCTTATGCAGTTAAAGGACTTGCGCGTTGAGTCTCTGGGGTCGGTTATCTCGCAGGCAACCGGAATGCTTAAATGTAGCCTTGTCGTCTTTCTGCTATCCAGGCCAAACATAAAACCTCCTATTTTTTGCCCTACGGCTAAATTGTAAGCTGAATCGATGCCTTTGTCAATTAAAAATGGGTAAAAATGTAAAAAAAATAAAAAATGAAAAAATGGGGACGTTTCTATTTTTAAATTAGGAAAAATGGGGACGTTTCTATTTTTAAATTAGAAACGTCCCTTTTATTTCCTTTTATTTCTTTTATTTTACATCAATGGCGGGAGGCTTAAGGCCGGGTGTTGGGTTTTTTCCAGATACGCCATAAGTTCATCGGAATTAGTAGCTACGGTCTCATCCGCGATCTTATTTAGTAGGTCGGGTTCCCCTATTTCAACGCAGCGCTTCTTAAGCCGGTCTCCCAGCAATTCCTTTAATTCTTTGGGCATCCAGACCAGACGCTTTAATCCGCCTTCGGCAGAGATGAATTTCTTGCTTAAAATATATAATTTGCCTACGCCCAGGAAGCCCGGGGTCTGCACGCCTCCGCCGACCGAACCGGCGAGCGTAGTAAAGCTCATCCCGCAGGGGGTCATCCCGGAATAATCGCGGTTGACGATCATTACTCCGTTAGCCTCGGGAATGATCGCCAGGATACATTCGAAACAGCCGCAGGACGATTGAGGCGCGTCCATCAGAGAATACATGCTTACCTTATCTATGGTCTTGTTGGACTTTTCTTTGAAGAAATCGTTGATACTATCCCACTGGCCGAGCCTGGCGTCTATTACTTTCCCCTTAGGTATGGGCTGATTCGGGCCCGTAGGAGTGATCTCGTGCGAGGCTTTGCCGTCGAGCCAGGAGTATGCGCCGCAGAGGCCTAAACGCTCGGGGGTGATCATGCAAACATGATTCGGCGCGAATGACTGACAAAGGAGACAGGAATAAAAAGTATCCACGCTCTCATCGGTCATCCCGCCTAAACGCTCGTCGCGTTCGTCAAAAGTCTTTTTAGCACCGGCAAGAAGCCTTTCTACGTCCTCGAGCTTGGTATACATGCGCACCTGTATTTTATCGACGATGGCGCTGTATTCCTGATGCAACATTGCATGCAGGGCGATACCGATATGCTTTAAACGAAAACCTTTATTGTAAGCGTCATTTGAAATACGCACCCAGATCATTTCGCGCTGTCCCATATGCATCAGGCCCATGGCATAATTGACAAAACGGTGTATCTGGCGCTCTAAGATCGGTTCGAAATCCTTCTGCATTTTGCGGCCGAAGACATCGACGATGATAGCTAAGGGCATGGACTTTTTACCCGCAGGTAATTTATCGATATCGTCTCCGATGACCTGGATTAAACCGTCTTCGACTTCATTTTCTTTTTTGGCTGTCAAAAATTCAAAGGCGGTGCTCGCCTTTCCGCCGAATTCGACATAAAGCTGCTCTTTCCTGACCCTCTCCCCTTCGAAAGCCGCGGCATAAGG
>Ga0172375_10006026_pt1 | contig 17166 bp, 24 predicted proteins | sample LakKiv1m_FD_114537 | JGI IMG/M metagenome (GOLD analysis project Ga0172375, IMG submission 114537) | Freshwater microbial communities from Kabuno Bay, South-Kivu, Congo - kab_092012_11.1m | ecosystem: Environmental > Aquatic > Freshwater > Lake | place: Democratic Republic of the Congo...
AAAATTATTATAACCCCTAAAAAAAGAAACGCATAACCTATAATTTTATTTGCCATAGTTTTTATATTTTTATTTATTTGGTGGGCTTGTCTATATTCGAACCTCCGATCTCTCGGATGTAAACCGAACGCTCTTATTCACCCCCGCACCAATGTGGGCGCTACAGGATTCGAACCTGTGGCCTTTGCAATGTGAATGCAACGCTCTAACCAACTGAGCTAAGCGCCCTTGTCCAATTCACGCATTTTAGCATTTTGCTTTCTTGTTTTCAAACATAAAAAGAGTTAATAAAGAGTATGGCAAAGGTATTTGAATTTCATTTTAATCCGCTATCCCGCGAAAAAAGGGGGTCAACCTTTTTTGAAACGTTTTGCTTTTTACCCCAAACCCTTTTTGAAAAAAAACAAGGCCATCTTTATATTGTCGCTCAAATAAAAACCCCAGCCAATCAAATTCAAACGTCATTGAAAAACCCGCTCCCAACAGGACAGGTAATTATAAACCGCTTGGCTGAAATTCTTAAAAAGTATTTTTACCAAAAACCTGTTTTCCATTCCCACGACTCTTTTCAGTTAGCGCTCAACCAAGCCAATGATTTTTTAAACCAAGAAATTTTGCAAAACGACCGCTCTTTTTTAAGCGGTTTGCATTTTGCTTCGGTTGTGGCTGGGCCAAAGGCCAATATAAAAATTTCAAAAATTGGAAATATAAAAATAATTCTTTTAAGGGGCCAAGAGGCCTTTGATATTGGCTCAAATTTTACCATTGAAAGAATAACCGATAAAGTTTTTCCCGATGTTATTGAAGGCAGTTTGCAAAAAAATGATAGAATTTTAATGGCCACCCCGGAAGTTTTCCAGTCGTTTCAGGCAGAAAAAATAATAGAAGAATTATCTTTGCGCCAAAATCCAAAGCTTATTAAACAAATTTTCAAACAAAAAAAGAAAATTGTGCGAGAATTCTCTGGCGCTTGCTTATTGGCTTTTGTTAAGAAGCGCCCAATCATTTCTTTTTTATCCCGCTTTTCAAAATAAAATTCCCAAATAAGCCATATGGCTTATTTGGGAATTTTGGTTCTTTTAAAATACCTTAAAAGAAACTTAAAGCGAAGCTCCCAAACCATCCGCCAGTTTTTGAATTTTTCCACACTAATCACCTCCCCCCGCCATAGTATTTCATATTACAAATAAAAACAATCTTCAATAAAATTAAAGAAGCTCCCAATATTGTTGTTAGCTTCCTTAAATCGTTCGCTTTCTAACCTCCTTAGTTAAAGCGAACGATATATTTTGAACCATCTGGTGGAATAAATTTTTCTGTTCCATTCCACCAGATATCAAATGTCTTCCAGCCCTTCTGGCCAGGACTATCATCCGAAAGCCAAACCTCTCCGTGATGATAATCCAGCATAATTTTTGGCGCGCCTGGTGGAATAAATCCGCTCCCAAGAAAACAGCGCGCCAAATTTACGCTTTTTCTTACTTCGCCCTCGGTTTTGTTTTTTATAAACTCCACTGAAACCGAGTTTAAGGTAAGGGGCCAGCCATCGCAGGAAATTATATGGATTTCAATGTTTCCATCTTTGTCCATATAATTGGTTGGGTTGGCAACCGAAAAAGCTTTCTTCCCGTTAACCTCTGCCATTTGGTCAATGGGAATAATAAGCCACCTAATATCTCCCGCCCTTGTGGATTTTTTAACATCCACCAAAGCGAGATAACTTCCCTTTCCCCCAACGCAATCAATAGAGACAGTAACCCCGGCGGATTTATCTCCCTTAAAAAGGAAATAAACCGCTGATAGGGTTGAGTCCCCTGCTTCGGTTTGAGGAGAGGACAAAACAGCAGACCCTTGGAGAGCAAATGTTTCAAGGTCAACATTTTCACCGCCAATAGCCACGGTGGCTTGGTTGCCATACTGGGTTTGCATTTCAGCAGAAATCCTAGCAACCAGAAAAATAGAGAAAAACAAAAAGAGAAAGAGAAAGATTTTCATTTTTGGACCTCCTATGTTCCCTTTTCTTCCGGGTATAAAAAATCTATAACCCAGTAAAAAACCTTCTCTGCTATAAAAATGGAAAAAACCAAAAATGGCCAAATTAAATGGTTAAGCCCATTACAATGGGTCTTATCCGCAACCACAAAAATTAAATAAGAGAAACTGTCGGCCGAAATAACAGCCGATATCACTGAGTAAAAAATCGCGAGAACAAGAACAAGAGCTGCCATGGTTTTAAGCTCCTTTACCACAACCATTGTGGCTAATTTTTCTTTATTCAATAATTAAACAACAAAAACTATTTCTATATAATACACCACTTTCCTATCTTTGTCAAACTTTTTAGCCGTATTAAATGGCCTATGACCCCACAGACAATTAAATATAAATTCTACTCCTACTTTTACCCTCTCTCATTCTTATTCTTGCTTTTGCCACTGCCTTTACTTCTAATCTTTCTCTGTTCTCTTATTCTTATTCTTGTGCAAACACTCCAATAACCCCTACCCCTTACCCTCCTTCCATATACCTATTTTATGCGATCGCATAAAATAGGTTATTGATTTTTATTAGTCGTTATAGCTATAAAAGAAAACACTGGATTTAAAACTAAATTTTAGTTTTTCTTTCCAGTGTTTTAACGCCATTTCTGGCTTTTGTTCAGAATCTAACAAGACCCTTTGCCTTGGCCTCTTGGGCATTGGACTTAATCTTGTCAAATTCATTTTCGAGTTCTTTTTCCTTTACCAGGGGTTTGAGCCAAGCTCGAAACCCCGCTTCGTCACCCTTCAACATATATGAGGCGTAGACGAAAATGGCGGATTTCTCTCCTTTAAGAGTAAGCCCCCTTAAGTTGTCTATGTTGGCCTCGCAGTTTGTCTCGACCCGAGCGACCTCGGTGTCGACATAGGACTGGTCCGCCTTTTGCTCCAGGTCCCTCTGGCTTGCCGCAAGGATAAGTTTCCCGTCCTTGTCCTTTGGCAAGTTAGTGGCAATATCATCAATTTTAAGGTTTAAGGAGTCACCCAGCTCCTTGACCTTCTCTCCAACGAACAAGCCCACACAAGTGGTGCCCGCCAGAGAATCTTTTTCTCCCTCTTTATTCTTTGGCCAAGCTGCATCCATAGCGGCCCATTGACCTTCCATGGAATTAACTCGAGCCACGAGATTAATAGGAGCATAAACAGAGTCCAGCAAAGCCACTGCGTCGGTGTTTACTTTGCCGGATTGGTCTTTCCCCATAACCTGCTCAAGAGGTTTTCCTCCGAGCATATTTTGCTCCACCCAGCTTTTTATAGCTGTTTGAGCCTCTGGCGAGGACCAGTCAGGTTTTACCATTGCCAGCTTCTTTTCTAATTCGTTGGCATTTTTTTTCCTTTTTGCATCTATCTCCACCCGAATATTTTTTCTTGCAACACCCGGGCCAGCTTTCTTGGACTTATATTCACTTTTGTATTTTTCAATAAGATCTGTGGTCTCTTTATCGGTAAAACCCACCTCTCTTAAAGATTGCTCAAAAACAAAAATATAAGCCGGACCATTGACTTCCACAGCCATGGCCTTTATTCTGCCGTTGACAAAGTTAGGAAATCGGTCTAACATTCCGCTGATTTCCTCGGGGGTATAAGTCGTCGCTAGGTCCACTGCTACATTAGGATCTGGATCTGGGGCCTGTGCCCAACTGTTAATGGCTCCCGCTAGAAAAACAATAAAAAAATAAAAAAATAGTTTTTTCATTTCAATTCCTCCCAATCTTTTGCCACTCCCTGGTGGCTCTTTTTTATACTTAAAATGGTAGCTTTTTCTTATCCGCTGGCGTTGCTTGCGCTTGTCCTTTTCCCGCGGACTTAGTGGTGGCAGTATTTAGAACCTTGGTCTTTCCAAGATTAGAGAAAATACCGTTCACCGCCTGCACGGTTTCTGAAGGCATAAATGGTCCTGTGTAAAGAAGATTACCTTCATCGTCTTTGTCGTTGCGACGATCCTCTTTCTTACTCGGGTTTACCACGAGAACTGTATTTCCCTCTGAATCCTTGCCATAAAGATGGGTTTGCTCCTCGGCGTATTGATTTGTATACCTTCGAACCGCTCTCGCAGCCGAAGTTACTAATGTTTGTCCAGAGGAATCAATCGTTTCCTCTAAATTCCTACGGAGATCTGATTCTGTATCTCCTAGATCAGTGATAAGCTTATCCTTTGCTGCCAAAACCTTATCTCCAGTTGTATTAACAGAGTCAATAGCAGCAACCACCTTATCAATCTTTGGGGATACAAGAAAAAACCAGAACAACAAAGAACCTACTATTATAAGTAATGCTCCAAGAATAAACCAAAAATTTTTTTCCAGTTGATTCGCGTTTCCCATTTCAACTTCCTCCTAAAATTCAAACATTCTGAACACCTTGACAACCAAATCCGTCTAACCTGTAAAACAATTACAAGGCCACAAAACTATTCAGTTGTCAAAAAAACAAATATGCTACTTTATACCATATCGTTTCGTTTTTGTCAAGATTGACTATGTTCTTTAATCTAAATAAAATGAAACCATAAAACTTAAAAAATTATGGCTGAAGAATTAAAACAATTTAAAAACGAAATTATTGAAATAATTAAAAACGAAACAATAGAAACCAAAAAACATTTTGACGACAAAGCGACTGAAACCAAAAAACATTTTGACGACAAAGCGGCTGAAACCAAAAAACATTTTGACGACAAAGCGGCTGAAACCAAAAAACATTTTGACGACAAAACCGCGGAATTGAAAGATTATTTTGACGAAAAAACTATTGAAACGCGAAGACATTTTGAGGTCTTAACCGAACATATGGACGGCAAGTTTCAATTGTTAACCGAACAAGTCGTGGCAAATACTGAAAAACTTGAAGAACATTCGGAGATATTAAAAGAACATTCGCAAAAATTTGACATTATTGACGCGCGGCTGGCCGGCATTGACGAAAGGTTTGATGGCATTGACGAAACTTTAGACATTATGAAAACTGACCTTGAATTTATAAAAAACGAGCTCAAACAAAAAGTAAGCCGCGATGAATTTGTCTTTCTTGAAAAAAGAGTAGGCGCAATTGAGACAAAACTAAATGGTCAAAAACCAGCCATTCTGTAATTTTTGTTCATAAAACAAAACCACCCCGCGTAAAAACGCGGGGTGGTTTTGTTTTAACTATTTTAACTCAACTTTCGCTCCCGCGCTTTCAAACTTTTTCTTCATTTCCTCGGCTTCCTCTTTCTTCACATTTTCTTTTATCATTTGAGGAGCTTTTTCAGCCGCGTCAACCATATCTTTGGCTTCTTTTAAGCCGGTTTGAGTTAAGTCCCTCAATACCTTGATAACTTCTATTTTCTTTTCTCCAATGCCAGTTAACATAACATTGAAAGATGTTTTTTCCTCAGCCACTTCTCCAGCCACCGCGGGAGCCACTGCCATTGCCACCGCTGGAGCGGCTGAAACGCCGAATTTTTCCTCTAAAATTTTCACAAGCTCGGCTAAATCAATAACCGACATTTGCTCAATTTCTTCAACCAACTTTTTAAACTTGGCCGGAACTTCTACATTCTTTTTTTCATCAGACATACATTTGTTAAAATCAAAAGTCAAAAATCAAAAGTCAAAAATAAATCTATAAACTTTTAAATTTTGAATTGCAATTTTGAATTTTGCCTTTTGCGTTTTGAATTATTTATTGACCTTTATTTCATTTAAAACAAACACAAAATTTCTCACAACTCCTTGGCAAACATTTGCCAGCCCTGAAATTGGCGCTTGCATACTGCCAAGCAATTTTCCCACCAATTCTGGTTTACTTGGCAATTTTGCCAATTCCATTATTTTTTCCTGCTCCAAATATTCCTTCCCTAAAATTCCAGCCAACAACTTAAGTTGGTCGTTTTTCTTTGAAGCCAAATAGGTAATTTTAGCTGGAGCAACTTCATCAATAAATCCAAACACCACCGCCATTTGACCCTTCATTGCTTTAACTTTCTCTAAAATAGCGGTTTCTTTGGCTGCCTCCAAAACCTTTTCCAGCAAACTTTTTTTAACCACCTGCATCAAACAGCCGGCTTTTTTTAATTCATCTCTAAACTGAAAAATACTTTTAGCGGGAGAAGCGCCAAAATCAACAAACACACTGGCTTTTTGTTTGGCAATTTTGTCTTGCAAATCCTTTATAATTTCTTGTTTTTGTTCACGTGATTTGGGCATAGTATAGTTTTGTAAAATAAAATTCCACGAACTTGTCGCAGAAATTAAAACAAATAGCCCTGTCTTAATAGGATTTACCGCCAAGGCGAACCTATTTTCTACGACAAATTTAATTATGGTTTTAATATACACCCTCTTTAAATTTTGTCAACTCCCTTTATGTTATCTTTTCTCCTTGGTTAAAATTATCTTAAATATCTCGCTTTGGCCGCTAAATGCTGGCTAAAGGTTTTGCTAAAAATTGTTTTTCCGTTTTTAGCTGACAAATAATACCAATAAGAGCTATTTTGATAATACACCGCGGCTTTAATGCTTTCTAATCCAGGGTTGCAAATTGGCCCGGGAGGCAATCCCTTATTTCTGTATGTGTTATAAGCTGATTCAAGCTGTAAATCATCAAGCGAAAGTTTTGCCCCAGAATCCCCTATTGCGTAATTTATGGTGGAATCCACCTGCAATGGCCAGTCCTCTTTCAACCGTTTCCATAAAATGCCAGCCACAATTTGCTTGTCTTCATAGCTTCGCACTTCTTTTTCCAGTAAAGAAGCCATTATTATGGTTTCTCTAAAATTACCCGCTTGCAAATCCAAAGAAACTTTTTCTTGAAAATTATTTAAAGCCAATCTAATAATTTTTTCTGGAGTTATTGGATATTCAACCTCATAAGTATCGGGAAATAAATACCCCTCCAAGTCAAAAATCGGCGAATCGGCGCTATTGCTTTGGGCTGTGGAATTATTAATAGATAAAAAATTAAAATCCTCAACTAATTTTTTAAAAACCGAAATCCCAGCGCTGGTGGTTGAGTTTTGTTCTGGTTCTTTCACCCACCAAGAAAAATTTCCCCCAACAGGGCTGCCCGCCGCCTTAAAAAATTCTTCTTGAGTAAAAAATCCTTTTTCTTGACAATATTTTGCAATATCCTCCAAGCTCCAGCCCGGCAAAATTGTTATTGCTTCTTTTTTAACCCACCCATGGCTGATTATGCTGGCTATCTGGGCGGTTGTTGAGCCATAAGGCAAATCATAAGTGCCAGCTTTAATATCCATCCACCTCCCAGATAACAAAAGATAACTCTCAATCCAAAATTTAGAATTAATTAATTGCTTTTCTTTTAAATCATTGGTAATTTGAACAAAATTTTGCCCCCTTTCAATGGTGTGCAAAATGGTGGCAAACTTTCGGTTTTCAAAACTGGGAGCTCTTTCAATAAAAACATTTTTGTAAAACAAAAGAGCGAAAAGCATCACTCCCGCCCCAGCCATTGAACACAAAACAATCAAGAAAATTTTTAAATTTTTTCGCATTGTGTTATTTTTTGTCTGGTAGTTTGGCTTTGTCTAAAATTATTTTATAAAGTCCTTCCAAGAGGTCGCCCCCCGCATAGCCGATTATAAAACTCAAGGCCGCGCTGAAAGTTCCGTTTAATGTTAAGCCAACCTCTTTTATTGATATTGAGGCCATTAAACCAATAATTCCAGAGATAAAAGACATTCCCAAAAAATATTTTAAATCAAATGGAACATTTTTATAAGAAAACTGGTGTTTTACAAAACCAACCAATCCCCTAACCACTCCTCCAAAAAACCCAGCCACCAAAAGCGCAAAGTATATATACATGTTAGTTATCGTTAATAAATGAAATGAATTTACGAGGTTGAAGCCAACTACTTGGCTTTAACGGGTAATTTAGCAAAATACTTTTTGCGTAAAATTACCCCGTGTACAATCCTTACACCCCGTTAAACGCGACCTCAAGGAGCTGTTTAACTAGGGTTTTTCATATTTCTATCCACACCCCAGTGAAGTAAAATTTGATTATAAATTTTAATTTTAAATTTGAAAAATTTAAAATTACTTCACGGGGTAAATTCGTCGTAAGCTCGGGTTTCGCCCATTGGCTCGCCCTTGCTAACGGCTCATTTATCTAATCAACCCAAAAGTGCCAGAAAAACCTTTTGTTAAAAACAAGATTCCCACAATAAAAAGCGCAAGCACAATTAAAACATCAAGAAGTTTCATCATATTAGAGATTATTAAATGAGGGGCGAATTTATAAGCCGTGAGTTTTATAAACTCTTACACCCCGCAAACTCTGGCTTCGGCTTATCGCCTCGTCATCGCCAATGGATTACCTTATTATAAAAAATTTGGCTCACACTTGCAAGTTTGCAATATGTGAGCCAGTTTATCAAAAAACCGATTTTCCAAAAGTTTTTAAGAAATCTTTCTGTTCATCTGCAATCGTTTCTTGCTCGCCATTTTTTTTCACTATGCGCACGCCAGATACATCAGCAATAGGCGAACAACTTTGTTCCAACAATGGTTCCGGTTTATCTATCAGTCCCTTTAATGCTTCCAGATATTCTCTTTCTGCCTTTTGGACAACATTTTCTTTGCTCAAAAGACTTTTTTTGCCCAAACCATGTGGATCTTTTTTAAACTTTTCAATTATCTCTCCGTCAAAAATATTCTCGGCCATTTTTATTCCTCCTCGTGTTCACCGCTTTTTTCAAGAAGCAAAACTAAGTTCGAAGCAACCTTAATCCCCCCACGAATAATCAAGGACCAAATTCCGAAATATAAGATAAAGCCAACTATGCAGATAGATAAATGCGGCATTGCTTATCCCCCCTTTTTCGGTTGCGCATACGCTCTTTTGTGTGGAACATATTTTGGCGGAAAAGTTTTATCAACAACCCTACCAGCCCGCCAAGGAATTAAATGATAGAAAAAAGCTAATACTAAAACTCCCAACCCAATCAAAACATGATACATCTCCTCCACCTCATCTCTTAGTATAACCTATCACGGCTTAAAATCCCTGCTGCATAAATAAGAATGGCGCCAATCAAAGATAGCAACCAATTGAACATTTTTATCCTCCTTAATTTTTAAACAACTTTCTGTAAATTAAATACGAATAAACCGCCGGCAATAAAGCCGATACCAAAATGATTGTTATAAAAAATCCAAACGCAGTGGCGCTTGACAAAAATATTGCAAAAAACGCCAAAGCCCCTCCAATTGTCATTGTCTTGCCCGCAAACTTGTGAGTTTTTATCCACACCTCATCGCTTTGCAAAGTCCAAGGAGTGCGAATACCCACAAACCAATTCTTTTTTATTTTTGGCATAAAAACGCCGATGACAATAAAAAATACGCTCAAAAACGGAACCATAAAATACATTATGTTTAATTTATGCCCCATCACAGCCAAAAAAGTAAAAAAGAACATTCCAAAAAATAACAACACTAACATAAGCCGGATAGCATAATACTGCTTTTCAAAATATTGATAATTTTCTTTTAACGGGTCGGCTTTTGGCAAAAAAAGCATTAACAAATAAATGGCAATAGTTAAGAGTGGAAAAAATAAACTGGCAAATGCTTTACTGCTCCAACCGTCAATCTCACCAGCCGCATTCCAGTGCGTTGGCACTTGTTTAATGCAAGGGGCTGCGTAAAGCGACGCCGCAAAAATTCCCATAACAATTATTACTACTATTGGCGCGATTTCTTTTTTGGTAAATATGTTCACCCCCACACCAAACGAACTTATGCTTTTATACTCAACGCAATTCTTAGCTTGAGTTGTCCAAAAGCTTTCGCTCGCAGTTTAAATTATGCTCTCGATGAAAAGCATCTATCTTGGAACGATATGCTTCATAATACACCAGTTCAAATGGCAACCTTAATCTCGTTGATGGTACCAACCCTAAATTATGTTTTTTAAATCTCTCTCGCAAATCGTTGGTGCAACCAATATACAAATCATTATCCTTTTTACTCTTTAGTATGTAAACAAAAAACATAATTTAAAGTTCGTTTGGTGTGGGGGTTAAAGTAGTTTTTCTTGGCAAAAGGTTTTAGCAAAGCTTTGTGCTTCTTTCTCGCCTTGAGTGGTCAAAGAAAATGAGGTTTTGGGGTCGCCTTCAACAAGCTTTCGCTCTCTTAAAATCCGCAAAGGCCTGTCTAACTTTCTGGTGTCTGACCATTTGGGGTATTTTGCCAAACTAAATACACTTGGAAACAAAGAAAAGCATTCTTTTGTCAGGCGCTCAAAAGTGCATTTTTCCCTTTTTTCCTTAACAACGGAAACAGCAAAAAGAATTAACTCATTAATGGCTGCCTCCCCCAAAAAATCAAACTTTTTACTAACCCCCTTTTCCATAGTATCCTTCTTTCAGAATACAACCTTTTTAAGTCAATTTCAATAAAAAAATCCTGTTCAGCGGGGTGTAAACCTGAACAGGATAAAATTTATATCTCAAGGTTTTGGAATAAAACCCAGAGCAAACCCTATAATGTTTTTCTTTTTGGAAAAACTGGTTCTTAGCTCCGGAATTAAAATTCCAAAACTTGCTGGAAAACCTTTGGACGCTCGGAAGAAAACTTTTTCCACGCCATACGCTCCCTCTGCTGTAATGCCAAATATCTTATAACTAATGCCGTAAAAATTGGTGGCATTTTCAGCGGTTGAAAGCGTCAAGAATGTAGAAATATTTTTCACATTCAACCGAGGCCCAAAGGACACGGTTTTGAAGTCCAAGGAAGCCACAATCCCCAACCCAGCTATTTTATACCTGATATCAACAGCCAAATTGTGAATAGGTGTACTCCCAGCCAAGGTCGTATCAAGCGTCACGTCAAACCAAGGCACTATGGTTTTAGCGATATACAATTCTGACAAACTGCTATCGCCTTTTTCGTTCTGCCAGTTAAAAATACAAATGCTTGCAGTTTTTCCTGCTGGCAGATTAAAGCATAAAAACCTTGGTCCCCCATCGCACCCGAGCTTTATAAACTCTGACACAAAAGTACGATGGTTTGAAGTTAAATCCGCTGGGTTAGCGGAAAAAACGTTAGTTGTCAACACGCTCAACAACGCACAAAAAACAACAAGAAAAAATAAGGTTCTCATTCCTATCTCCTTCTTAGTGGTGGGGCTAAGATAGGAGGCAGGAACCACCTTTTTTCTGCCACTATAGCTGGCAGAAACTTTTGCTTAACCCGCGCCGCCGGCTTAAAATTCACTTGCAATTCCACCTTTACTGGTAAAATTGCGTCTACAAACACAAACAACCATTGGCTTATTGATTTTTCTTGTTCCTCAGAAACCTGAACACTGACCTGCTCTGCTGGTTTTTGTAAAAAACCAGCGCCAGATGCGGCTGTAATAAATGGCGCAGACAATATCATTAACAAATAACCGCTTGCCAAAGCCAGTTTTGACCTTTGCGTGATTATTTCTGGTGTTATTTCCGCTCTTTTGCATGCCTCTATCCAAAGATTTTTTTCTTCCTCATCAGTTAAGCGCCACTTGTTATTTTGCCGCATATAGTTTGCGCATAATTTAGCGAATTGCCATTCAACAGCTGGCTCAATACCAGCGTAAACAGCAATGCCAACAGGACCTTGCAAAACCTTAAAGAAGAAAAACCATGGCCGCAAAGCAAGCTCCTGAAAAATAGATTGTTTCTTTCGCCAAAGTTGGAACAAAATCAAAACCAAGGCAAATGGCAGAAATCTCAAATAGCTCATTGTGAGCCATTTGCAAAATCCCAGAAACACCCAACCAGAAATGTGAATGGGCTCACATCCAGCTGGTACAGGCGCTTCGGTTTCTGCTTTGTGCCACATTGCTTCGTTCTTCATTTGCTCTTCGCGAGAAATTCTAACAGCTTCAGGCATGTAGCATGGAAAATTTTCTTTTGCCTGCAGGTAAAGGTTATCAATCAAACCTTCACACATTTTTGACAAGGCAATTATATTACGGTTTGGATAATTACTTTTTCCTTCATAACTTATTGCCTTTTGAAATTTATATTTCAAAGGTACCAAGATATTCCTATCTTGAAAAAAGTTTTCAGGAGTGTAATTCTTACCCAAACTTTCAGCTTTCGCTAAAACATCATCGTAAATCTTCCACACTTTATCAGTTTCCTCAGCGGTAAAAAATGCCTCTTTTTTCATTCTTTCGCAATCTTTACGCCAATACTCTGGCATTTTTTGCCACGGAACAAGCGAACAAAGAAAAACCAAAAGCACAATCCAGTAGACCGGCTTTTTAAACCTATCGCGCGGGTTATTTTCCACTTGCGCGTACATGGTCTACCTCCTTATTATCAATGAACACCCCGAATTTGTTTGCTATCATACAATAAAAATCTTATTTGTCAAACAAAAAAGCAGGTTTTGGGCCTGCTATTAAACCATTAACTAAAAGCTGGGTGAACATTTTTCAGCGGATGAAATTTTATGTGCGGGTCTGCCAGGAATCGAACCTGGAACCAACGGTTTTGGAGACCGTCGTTCTGCCAAATTGAACTACAGACCCAAAGCAAAATAACCAAAAAATAAAAATTTGTCTTATTATAATTTTGGAGCGGTCGCTCCATTTTTGTAATAGCTGTTTTTCTTCTCTTTGCTTAAAAAATAAGGCATACAACTCATCCGCTGATAGTAGATAAGTTGTAGCGGTTATTTTTTCGCCTCCTTGTGGTCGGTGTGTTTGCGGCAGGTTGAGCAATGCTTTTTTAAAGTTAATTTACCTTCTACCTGTTTTGTTTTTTTAGTAAAGTAATTTACTTCTTTACAAGTTCCACACTGCATTTTTGTTAATGGTTTTTTCTTTTTTGCTGCCATAAATTTTATTTTTTATTCCTAAGCCGACGGGGAGAATCGAACTCCCGCTCTTTTTCTTACCAAGAAAACGTTTTACCACTAAACTACATCGGCATACCAACAACTTATCAAGTTATTGCACCAGTCCATAATAATTTTTTTTAGTTTTATATTGGAAACATAAACTGATAAAGTGCCGTATTCGCTTTTATTTTTATAGCTTCCACCTCTACTTTTTCTCACTATTGCGCCTGTTAACTGTTTCTTTGTAATACCAATACTATTGGTCCAAAAATTTATTGAATTTTGTAATTTTACATCATCAAATATATTTAACGATGCTCTTATTTTTGCTTCATTTACTCTACATATCTCTCGCAAAAATTTTACAAAAATTCGTAAAATATAAGGATTAGAATTTACCAGTTTAACATTGTGCTTGCTTGTTTTATCGCCTTCGCCAAGATATAAACCAATGCTTATGTAAAAGAGTTTAAAATCTTCTTGTGTTTCCAATTCTTTTATCTTAAAAGGATCGCCATTTGGGTTATTTTTTACATAAATCGCTTCGCTAATTGAACGCCTTGGAATTGCATACTTGCTAAGTAGATAACGAATACCACTTTCACTGTAATTTAATCTATCCGCAATATCCTTTGCAGAATATCCGTTTTTATACAACTCTTCTAATTGCTCTTTTGCAAGCATGTGGGTAGGGAGGGATTTGAACCCCCGCAGCCCGAAGGCGTTAGATTTACAGTCTAATGCAATTGACCACTCTGCCACCTACCCATAAATATAAATTACTTTATCAAAAATTGCCCATTTATTCAATGTTTATTCGCCATGCTTTCCCTAATCAGAGTCGAAGAGCTCATCACGAGATTATTTTGCTGTGTTTTTCCCGCCACTCGTCAATTTTTTTGTGGTTTCCAGACAGCAAAACTTTTGGCGCCCGCATTTTCTTTCCATCTATTTCTATTATTTCTGGCCTTGTATACTGGGGATATTCAACAAACCCGCCTGTTTTTGTTATTCGCTCCCCTATTAAGGCCTCGGAATTGCCAACCGCTCCCGGCAAAAGCCGAGCAACCGCTTCAATAACCGCCAAAGCTGGCAACTCGCCCCCCATTAACACATAATCCCCAATGGAAACAATGTCCGTGGCCAAACTTTTAGCCACCCTTTCATCAATTGCCTCATATCGGCCGCAAATAAAAATAAGCTGGTCTTGTTTAACCCAATTGGTGGCCATTTTTTGAGTAAACTTTTTTCCCCTTGGGCTAAACAATATAATCTTACTCCTAAATTTTGACTTTTGACTTTTGACTTTTGACTTTAAAGTTTGAACCGATTTATAAATCGGTTCAAACTTTAACACCATTCCCCTGCCTCCACCAAATGGCTTGTCGTCAACCGTATTATGCTTATCGCTGGTGAAATCTCTTAACTGATGGGCTTTTATTTTTAAAACACCCTTTCTCTGGGCTTTGTTAATAAGCGACTGGCCAAAGTAAAAATCAAAAATTTCTGGAAAAATTGTTATAATGTCAATAATCATAAAACTTGGAACTTGAAGCTTGAAGCTTATTTTAAATTTCTAATAACTCCCCACAACATTGCGCCAATATCATCTGCTAATTTATTGGCATCTTCGTAATCATCTTCTTTTAAATAATTTTCCATCAACGCAAAATGTAACAAATACTTGCTTTCCTTGAGTGATCCATAAGATATTTCAAGAAAATTTCTATGCGCTTTTTCTCCACCGCGAGCATAACCTTCAATATAGTTTAATATTACCGAAACAGCCGCTCTCCTAATTTGCGATGTTACGCCATACATTTCATCTTTTGGAAAATCTTTCGTTAATTTATAAACCAAGTGAGCATAACAATCCATTTTGCTTTTTAATACATTATGAAAAGTTTCAAGTTTCATGATTCAAGTTTCAAGATATAAACAAAACAGCGCCACTAAAAATATAGTAGCACTGTTTCGCGAAAACTCAATGAAATAAAGATTACAAATTCAAATCCTCTAAGTCAACTTTCTTTTCCTCGGAAAATTCTCGCCTTGGAGCTCTTCCTCCCTCTGGCTCCTCAATTTTCAAGTTGACTCTGGCATGGTTTTTCAAGCCAACTATTCTCACAAGATTTCTAATAGCTCTGGCTGTGGAACCGGCCTTTCCAATAATTTGGCCCATATCCTCTGGGTTAACTGTGAGCGTTAATAAAACACCCATTTCATCAACCCTTCTGTCCACCTTTACATTATCAGGGTGGTCAACCAACGCTTTAATTAAAAATTCAAGAAAATCTTTATCAGGTTCTTTTGTCATATTTTCTTTTTTATCTTTCTTGCTAATCATTTAATCGCGATGATATTCGCTTTACCGACCTTTCCATTTATTTACTTACTTATATTTTAACTATAAAAAATCTCCCGTCAAGAGGAAAACTCAAATCAACCTTAAATCTCTGTGATGGAGCGAGGAACCCTGTAACAAAGCATAGCTCGTCACAGAGCGAGGAGAGAGAATCCTCGCCCCGTCACAAAAATTTAATTTTTTCAATCGCTCATTCCATTTTTAGTCGGCTTTTGCCACATTCGCGGCAACGGCTGCCTTATATAAAAAAGGCAGAATCACCGCTAAAAGCAACCAAAACCAATCCATAACTAACACCTCCTTTCATAACCAAATTTTCTACCCCTTTCTACCCCTGCTCCAAACCAAAATTAAAATGTTTTTATTTAATTTCGGGCTAAAGCAGAAATTTGACAAGGAGTTTGCGAAAGCTATAATAAAATTATATGGATGAAGATATAAAACAATTACTCGGGGAAATCGTTGAGCATGTTGACCAGAAAGCAACGGAAACGCAGAAATATGTTGACCAGAAAGCAACGGAAACGCAGAAATATGTTGACCAGAAAGCAACGGAAACGCAGAAATATGTTGACCAGAAAGCAACGGAAACGCAAAGGCATTTTGATGTTGTCGCAGAATCGCTTGAACATAAAATCCAGCAAGTTGCCGAAGGTGTTTCAATGGTTGACCAGAAAGTTAATATTCTACAAAAAGATGTAACCACAATTGCTAACAAAGTCGAGGAAATTGATGTTCGGCTTATCGGGGTTGAAGAAAAAGTGGACAAACTGGAAAAAGATATGCAAATAGTTAAAGCTGAACTACCTCAAAAAATTTCCCGTGATGATTTTACCCTTCTTGAAACCCGCGTGGTTAATTTAGAAAATAAACCTAGCCATGCATAATTAATTTCAATCTCCTGCTTCAAACCAAAATTAAAATGTTTTTCAATTTCGGGCTAAAGACCGACGCGAGATTTAAGTCCTCGCGTTTTTCTTGTGTTGTCCTTCGGGGCCTATTTCCTAACGCCCCATCAAAGTCCCCGTCAGACAACAATTCTTCCATTTCTTGCCACGACCTCCTTTCTTTTCAAAATTTATGGAAAAACAATCTATCAGCCAACCTTATTAAACCAATTTTAATAAGTTTGGCTAAATGAATTGGTGAAGTTAAGAAAGTTTAGTTTAAACTAAACTTTCTTAACTTCACAGAGTGCTTGGTTTTGCCTTTATATCGTGTTGCCATCAACACGAACTTCCGGCTTTACAGCTAACCAATAAGCTGTCCACGACTGCTCTGCTGAAACATTTTCCTTGCAGAGAACTTTGGCGTGAACCCTTTCAATCTTGTTTGTCTACCTGTTTTCACAGGAAGAACAAACAAGATGCCCGTCGGGTCTACTTTCTAGAGGCCTGTGGCTGTGACCACAGATCTCGCAAAAGGTTCCCCAAGCCGGCTGTTTTCGTCCGCAAAGCGGACATACCCCAGCCGGTACGGTTTTTCCTTCTGCGCAATAGACGCAGGTCCATTGCGTAGAAGGAACAATATATTCCTTTTTTTCTGCCATATTTATCACCTCCTTTGGTTTAATATGGCTCGACCAGTTTGGCCCAGAACTTTCTCGCGAAAGCCCTCCGTCGTCCGCCCCCAGCGCCTTTAACCCGCTGGGTGGTTTTGTTTTCTCAAGGGAAACACTTCCCTTTTCTCAAATAATCTTAATTAAGATTTTCTGAGAAAAGGGTGGGTTGAAATTATCAGTTAATAACTTCAACCCATATATCTTGTATTACCGAGCAAGATTATCTCGGGCCGTTCCCGCGACAGGGCTCGTATTAAAGCTACGCGCTCGGCGTATTCCTTTGGCAAAAGGAATGAAAAACTATTTTTCAGATAGCTGCCGCGCTATCTTATCCAGCTGCTTTTCCGTCTGCTGGCGCGGTTG
>Ga0172375_10006029_pt1 | contig 17158 bp, 14 predicted proteins | sample LakKiv1m_FD_114537 | JGI IMG/M metagenome (GOLD analysis project Ga0172375, IMG submission 114537) | Freshwater microbial communities from Kabuno Bay, South-Kivu, Congo - kab_092012_11.1m | ecosystem: Environmental > Aquatic > Freshwater > Lake | place: Democratic Republic of the Congo...
AATTAGTGATGACCAGCATGACCCGAAACAAGCTGTTTCTGTTGCTAATAAGATGGTCAATGATGGCGTAATCGGTGTTATCGGGCATTTTAATTCGAGCTGTTCTATCCCTGCATCGGACGTCTATAATAGAGCCGGGATTCCAATGATTACACCTGCGTCTACCAACCCCCTTCTTACAGAAAAAGGTTATAAAGGTATATTCAGGGTCTGCGGCAGGGATGACCAGCAGGGGAGGATTGCAGCAGATTTTGTTGTGAATTATCTCAAGCTTAAGAATGTTGCTATCCTTCATGATAAGACAACATACGGTCAGGGTCTTGCAGATGAATTCAAAAAATCCCTCGAAAATAAGGTTAATGTGATTTATTATGGAGCGGTTGTCCAGGGTGAAAAGGACTTCAAAATGGTTTTAACTGCAATAAAAGTTAAAAAACCCGAACTAATCTTTTTTGGAGGTATATATCCCGAAGCAGGGCTTCTTATTAAGCAGGCTAAAGAGCTCGGATTGGAATCTAAATTCATGAGCGGTGATGGAACGATTGATCCGAAGTTCATTGAGATTGCGGGAGCCCCTGCAGCAGAGGGCACATTTCTTACATTTAGTCCTGATCCAGAGAATATTCCATCGGCAAAAGACTTTATTGGTAAATACCAGTCAAAGTATGGAGAAATCGGCCCATATTCTATTTATGCTTATGATGCCACAAATATTATGTTGGCTGCAATTAAAGGGGCTAACTCAATCGAAGGCGGAGCAATTATTGATAAGTTACATTCAATGGAATTCAACGGCACCGTTGGCAAGATAAAGTTTGATTCAAAAGGAGATGTGACAGTTTCACCTTATGTTGTCTGGATAACAAAAAGTGGAAAATTTGAAGAATACCGGAAACCATGATGATAGAGAGAAAGATTCAGACATTGCTCAAAAATTTATTTACAAAGGAGTTCATAAGTAAGGCGTTATTATTGAAAAATCTCCCCTTGCCCCTCTTTGCTAAAGAGGGGTAAATTCCCTCCCTTTGGCAAAGGGAGGTTAGGAGGGATTTTATAATCAATGTCTTCATACTAATGACCGTATTAGTGACTTGTTGGATTATTGAAAGTATTTTTATTCGTTATATTTACTAAAATATTGCGACAACCATCGGTTAAAGGTACACTAAAGTATCAAAAAATAAATTTTTTCACAACATCTGAACTTCTTAATTGTATAACTTGGATTAAAGACTATGGACATTTTAAAAGCAGTTAAAGAGAGAAGAAGTATCCGTGATTTTCAAAAAAAGGAAATTCCGGAGGGCCTAGTTGATAAACTCATTGATGCCCTGATATGGGCACCCAGCGCCGGCAACCTTCAGTCAAGGAAGTTTTATTTTATAAAAAACGAGAAAATCAAAAAAAAGATTGCAGCAGCAGCCTTAAACCAGAATTTTATTGCAGAGGCGCCACTTGTTGTAGTTGGCTGCGCTGACAGCCGTATATCCTATAAATACGGAGAACGAGGGGTTTGTTTGTATTCAATTCAGGATGTTACATTAAGCGTTATGAATATGATGCTTGTAGCGCATGAGAATGGGCTCGGGTCTACTTGTGTAGGAGCATTCCATGAAAACGAAGTCTTTAAGATTCTGAACATGCCGATTAATCTAAGGCCGGTAATCATTGTGCCGGTTGGTTATCCATCGAAAATTCCTTACCCTCCTCCGAGGGTATCAAAAAAAGAGGCAGTGGAGGTTATAGAATGAAGATAGCTGTCAATACCGGAGGTGGTGATGCTCCTGGTCTGAATGCTGTTATCCGGGGTGTAGTTCTTGCTGCTTATCGCAAGGGATGGGATGTTTATGGCATTAAATATGGTTATAAAGGTCTTGTTGATACAAAGCAGATTACTCACCTTACTCCAGAGTCTGTCTGGGATATTACGAATATCGGAGGTACGATTCTCGGGTCAGCAATCAAGGATGACCCTTTCAGATATCCAGTAAAAGGACATGATGAAAATTTTATCTCGACTGATATTTCGGATACTGTAGTTTCAAATTTTAAGGCTTTGGGTTTTGATGCGCTTATTGCTATTGGAGGAGATGGCAGCCTTAGCATTGCAAACAAGTTTTTAAAAAAAGGTGTGCCTGTAATCGGGATTCCTAAGACTATTGATAACGATATCAGCTCAACGGATGTTACCTTCGGATTTGATACCGCAGTCAATACAGCGACTGAGGCTATAGATAAACTTCACACTACTGCCAGATCTCATGACAGGGTTATGGTTGTGGAGGTAATGGGCAGGTATGTGGGATGGATAGCGCTGTATTCAGGGATTTCAGGGTCAGCCGATGTTATCCTGATACCGGAGATTCCTTTTGATATTAATAAGGTATGCAATAAGATAAGGCAGCTTGAACTTATCGGGCAAAATTACGCCATTGTTGTAGTAGCAGAAGGGGCAAAGCCTGTTGGCGGCGAGGTAACAGTAATCGAAAAAAATCCAGGGGAGGTCAGGCTCGGCGGAATAGGCAAAAAGGTAGCAGATGAAATCGAAGAGAAGACGGGTAAAGAAACGAGATCTATTGTCCTCGGCCACTTACAAAGGGGTGGCGCGCCCACTACTTTTGACAGACTGCTCTGTCTGAGATTCGGCACCGCAGCAATAAGGTTTGTCGAGGCTGGCAAGTTCGGGGCAATGGTGGCGCTTCGTTCTGCCGAGATCTGCGCGGTGCCGATTGAAGAAGCAATTGGTCAAATGAAAACAATACCTCTGAACAGCGATATCATTCAAACTGCAAGGTCCCTGGGCATAAGTTTTGGTGATTAGAACCCTTTTATGAACCTCATAAAAACCGCTCTATTTTTATACTTGTCTCGGCTAATAATTCATATTCATATTTCTGAGGTTCTCTCCCAAAGCAGGTGCCTAAGCTTTCGAAGAGTGCAACTTCGTCAAGGTCTACATCCCTCCGTTTTATTATATCTGCTGTCGACTGGTAATATATTTTTCTGCCCGCCACATTGACTACTGTATTACCACTCTTGCCATTCAAGAGAAGTATTACAGCGGCTGCTCCTGCTTTTTCTCCGAAATTAACATCGAAGGCAGAAGTATGTCCGGACCTGACAATATGGCTAGGGACTATTTCCCTTGCCTCTGGAGCCTCATAAACACCCGGGGCGTACATCCCTGTCTTCTTCATGAATTCCTTTACTTCAGGATCGGTTTTTAACCTCTTCTCCAACTGTTGTCTTACGTACTTACCTGCGCCTGCGAGCTTTTTATGGCCAAAGGCATCTACTCCTGCAGATTCGTCATATAATAATTCACCGGTAGCTGTCTTAATACCTTCTGATACAACTATCATATAAGTGCCTGCATTTACATCGCTCCTCTCTATCCTTGAAAAAAATCTCCTTTTCATGTTTTCGTAAACAACATCAAAGTCAACAGGTATTTCTGGTATGAGGATGCAATCGGCCTCAGCAGCTACGCCTCCCCTGAGGGCGGTGTGCCCCACATACCTTCCAAAGACCTCTATTATCATGATGCGATTGTGGCTCATACCAGTGGTTTTCAATTCCCTCGTTAAGACAGCAATCCTGTTTATAGCGGAATCGCCGCCCACACTGTAGGATTGGAGGTCCAGGTCCATTGTCTTTGGAACATGAACGCATGGAATGCCATGAGCCAGAAGATCAACTACCACACTGCCTGTATCATCTCCGCCGCTTATTATTAAGCCGTCAATCCCGAACTTTTTGAGCCCGTTTTTAATCCTCTCATATTTTGCCGGGTCTTTTATTTTTTCGATTTTCACTCTCGAATGGCCTGCCTCCGAACCTGCAATCGAGGCCTGTATCCTGCTTATTCGATCCGGGGTAAGAGTTACTATATTATCCATGTCAACAAGATTATATAGACCTGCATAGCCGTTAGGGATTACCTCCGCTTCAATTCCAAAAAAGTAGGCCTCACGTGCGATGCCCTTTATCACCGCATTAAGGCCTCCACAGTCTCCACCACTGGTAATAATTCCGATTTTCTTTAAATTTGCCATCTTTTCCCCTCCTTAAAATAGCATGCCTGTTTTGATGAAATTATTCTAACATCTGTTTTCTTTTAATTTATGTGATTCTAAGGAGTTTTTCAACTGTCAGGATTGACCCTTTCATCTCCTTAAGATTTTTTATCCTTTCAGCCATATCTTCCGGCACAGGGCTTGAGAATTCAAGATACTCACCGCTAGCAGGGTGAGTAAATCCCAATATTCCTGCGTGCAGCATCTGTCTTGGAAATAAAATTTTTTTTCTGGCCTTAGCCTCGATTTCAACCTTCTTCCCGTATGTCCTGTCTCCAAGTACAGGATGCCCTATGGAGGCAAAATGTACCCTTATCTGATGTGTCCTTCCAGTACCAAGTCTTACCGCAACTAACGTGGCTTTGCCAAATCTCTCAAGCACCTTCCAGCTGGTAACGGCCTCTTTACCTTTCCTTACACGGGTTGACATTTTCTTCCTGTCAGACTCAGAACGCCCTATTCTCAGCGATATCTCACCTTCATCTTCTCCGAGATCCCCATAAATTAATGCAATATACCTCCTGTTTATTTCCCTGCGTTTAAATTGTTCAATAAGGTTATAGTATGCTTTATCATCCAGGGTTATGACTATCACACCCGAGGTGTCTTTATCAAGCCTGTGTACAACACCCGGGCGCAACGGCCCTCCTAATGTGGCAAGCTTCTTACAGTGGTAAGAAAGCGCATTCATAAGGGTGCCATGAGCATGTCCGGCAGCCGGATATACAACCATGCCCGCGGGTTTATTTACAACAACGAGATACTTATCTTTGTAGAGTATTTCTATAGGTATCGGCTCTGGTAAAAGCCCTTCGGTCTCTTTGTCGGGAAAGCTTAAGGTGATTAAGTCTTTTGTCTTTAACCTGTAATTCCGGCTGACATTTTTGCTGTTAACAAGAACATTGTATTTTGTTATAAGCCTTTGTATCTGTGAGCGTGTAATTCCAGTCTTTACTGCAAGGAAGGTATCCAGCCTCTCTCCTGCTTCTGTTGCGTGAACTAATATTTTTTTAACATGCATGATAAATTTTACTATAATAGAGTTTGTTTATAAATTCAGTTTGTCCGCATGCTCCCCCTTTGGCAAAGGGGGGGGGAGGGGGATTTTGAGGATCAGGGAAACAGAAAGCAATTCATGCTTTGAGATAACAATACATGAGGGTAAAAAGCTTTAATTTTAACTAACTATTCTCCCGACAAAGCCAAACCCGCATTTTATTTCACGCCTGAACATTTTGTGGGGAGTAAGGGCACACAGGCTTTTGATAGTTTTATAAAATAAATAGAGCCATTCTAAGAGTCTGTATGATCGGACAACCTTTTACGCCGGCAAATCCAACTTCTGCCACTACGTTATCACGATGACCATTTACCCTTATATGGCTCCAGAATAACTTGCGATCCCAGATTCGGGAAACCTTAAGCTCTTTTGTTTAAGTGGGTGCTTCGGTAGATGTTTTAGGCTTCCTCCTCGATGCTGGAGGCTTGCTCACCACATCTAACTCCCGCTCCCTTTCTATTGCTGATCCTCAGGTTTAACCCGTCCTACGTCCTAGGTATCGCAATTCACTTCTCTTAATTTTATTTTACTCCTTTAATACGACATTGCAAGAGTTAAATAGAATTGATAAAAGAATGTCTGAGCCTTTTTCAGCAATTTATTAAGTGTTATTAAGTATTTTATCCCGAAATCACCAATTTAAGAACTTTCACAACCAATTAATCAAACTCATTGCTTCTCCTCCTCTTCGCAAATGCTGGAGACAGCCTTATTTTAGTTGTAAGCATACGGTTAAGCTTCAATCTGAAGTTGCGCTAAGCCAAGATGAAAGAGATTCCCCGTATTGATGCAATTGCAGATTGAAGCTTAACCGAAGAGGGATTTTGAGCGTTTCGGACATATCACACTCTTTCTCACAGAAAGAAACATTTCGTTGTAACCTGATAATTATGTTTCTTTCTTCCGGAAATCAATGCGGGATCATCCCTTTGCTCTTACGCTCTGTACATGTTCTTCAATAGCATCCGGCCAAATCCTTTTGTGCTGAAATTTCAGGTAAAGGCACAAGCTTTTTTATGCTGCCTTTTAAGATTCCTCAATACGGACTTTTCCCGATAACCCCAGATCATCAAGAATCTGGGATATATCTGATTTTAAAGTGCCAGCCTGGTTTTCTTTTAATGAGACTTGAAAATTAATCCCAACCTGCAAATCCTTGCCAGATCTCAGTTTGGGCAGAATTTTAGTGCCAAGGCGGTTCCAGAGTTCAGGAGGGATAGTTCCCACTAATCGAAGTGTGCAAGTATTCGAAACTGAAGGAGCTTTAGTCTCGGCTTTTTCAACTTCCGGCAGAATGTTTTCCGGTTGTAGAAAAGGCTCGGTAACAGGTTTTATGGGTTCTGGCGTAACTTGTCCCTTTAGCGCCTTAGTTTTTTCTTTTGTGAGCAAAAAAACTCCAGATTCGAATGCTACCTCTTCGGGAGCAATAAGTTCTTGATACCAGACCCGTGCATAGGTTCCATCCGGTTTCGATCCTGAAGCCAGACCAAAATCGCCTTTTCCTATAAATTCAACTATCTTGTTTCGCAAAATTGAATCCGGATCGATGAGTCGGGTTAAAGAACCGTTGAGAAAGCTTTGCCTGAGGCTTGTAAGAGGCCAGGCACCACTGTCTTTCAAGGCAGGCGGCCAATTGCGGTCTATATAACCAGCGCCCACTGATTCATTTAATAAAGCTTGAGACTTCAACGCCATAACTACTCTTCCGCAAAGGGTTTCTCCGCTGCTGGAATGTCCGGCGCCAAGATCGATAACTTTGAGCCCATCGGGTTCCTTGTTATCAGCGAGAACTACAAAGCGATATCCGCCCCATACCTCATCCTTGGCAGCTTCCTCTGCATCTGTGACTTTAGATTGAATCTCAGCACGATCTGCCCTATCGAAATCGCTGCCTAATGTCCCTTCCACAATCTCTCGCGCAACTCGTTTCCACGCAAGCCAAAGTTCAATTTTTTCTCTCAGATCACGACCCGGTCTCTTAATACACCAAACAAGTGAACCGGGATAGAGCCTCGGAGATTTCCCTCTTTGTTTTGTCCATTCAGAAATTTGCTGTCTTAACATACCGCCATTCCACTCAGATTCTGGTTCAACTATTACAATCGTCAACCTCGGAGAGTCCTGAACAGCAGTGCTATCTGCCGGGAAAGGAACAATTGGGATGCTCGCTCCCCGTTCGAACTCTTTCTGAACCAATATTCGCATAGCCGGTTTGATCTCTGTATCTTCATCAAGAGAGGCGCGTCTGTCACTGACAACCTTCTTTAGCGTAGGCTGATGCCTTATCTGAAATCCATCCGTGCCAATCTTTCGTATAAAGAATGCCTTGGCCTCAAGGGCAAGCGCAGCATTATCTATTGATGTTGTATCTATCTCCGGCTCCCCAAGCGCAAAACGGAGTTCGGGAAGATGGGCTATCTTGTCTTTCTGCCCACCGGAAGACTCAAAAAGGATAGCTGTTCCAACCCTGCGGTGGACATCGCGTAGAGAACCTTTTGTGTCGGCATCGAGAGCCCTTGCATGGGATTGCATGCCAGAGATGTCAGCATCTATGGCTGACAAAAGCCTGGTTTCACCAAGCTGACCTAAAACAATGCTACGGAATTCTGATATATCGAGAGGCGCCGAACCTAAAGTAATAAATGGCTCTCGCCTTGCGCCTTCGTAACCTGTACGGTATGCTAAAGCAATCCATTGTGCAAGCATTGCAAGCGCTCCGCGTGTCTGCTGGAAATGGGGCAGGATCTGCCATTTTCGCTGAAATACTGATAGGGTGGCAGGATGAAAGGGATAACAAGCCTCAAATCGTTTGCGGAGAAAATCTCTTGCCTTTGCTTCTGTTGAGGCAGTATCAACGGCTGTCCATTCAGGCGGAAGCTGGGCACGTCTCTCAAAACACCAATCGGCATAAAGCTTTGCTACGTTCTTCCGAATCTTTTCGCTTCCCAAGTCTTCGAATAATCTCCTGCGCACTACTTCGCTGATCTCAGTCTCATCGAGAGCGATTAAATCCTTTGCCACACGACGGACTACTTTTGTAATTCTATCTTGCCATTGAATATCATAGTCCGTCATCTCTACTTGGCTTCGTGGAAGGCTTATTACAGCAGCGCTCTTTGTAGTGCCGGTCATAGCAACGGTAAGATTCTGAATGAAGGCATAAAACTGGTCAGCCATTCCCCGATGACGGTTGACAAAGTTGAGTACCTCATCAAAAAGAACAAGAACCGATCCACCGGCTGCTTCAAAGACCTTTCCAAGCGCCTCTGTTCCCGGCGGTATTTTTTTTGCAGATGGGCCGAGCAATGAAACACCTTTTTCTCCTGCAAGCTGCCAGGCTAAATCAATCCATGGTGTTTCTCTGCCTTCCTGAGGGTCCCAGGCATTTCCGACAAAAACACCTGCTTTTGCTTTTGGTGCAGATGTAAGACCGGTCTCATCAAGAAATTCGGTGACACCCTTAAATGTGTTTGCCTTTTCCGCATGACGCACGAGATGATATAGTGCGGCGAGCGTATGTGTTTTACCGCCGCCGAATTGCGTTATTAGAGTAAGAACCGGTGCGGTGTTTTCAGTTTTACCACTGAGTCTGCGGAGCACCATTCCCGCATGTTCCCGCAGAGCTTTTGAAAAATAAGTACGGGCAAAGAACTGTTCGGGATTTCGGTAATCTTCAGGAGCAGTTCCTACCACTACCTGTTCAAGGGCGATTGCAAACTCATCCGGATTAAATGAGCGGCCTTCACGAACTTCTTTTCGCGGTATCGCAACTTTATACCAGGGTTCCATTCATTTCTCCTTTACATACCAAATGGCAAGCGTCGAATGCGATGGCGGGTTTCTTCAACAACGACAATGGCACCCTCTTCTAAAGCCTGTGCTGAATCCTTTAAAACTTTTTTCAGACGTTCAATAACGTGAGGCGTGCGTGTATTACGAAGTCTGAACAGTATTACATTCACTTGTTTTTCACCGGAAAGAGCAACAATCTCGCCAAAATCTAGATCATATGTTAGCAGGATTCTTTTTTCTAAGTTAGCTTTCTCAAATATTAAGCCATTCGGCAGGCGATGGAGGTTCTCTTCACGAAGATGAACAGCATCATGACCTTCGTCTCTCAGCCACTGAACAATTCTCATAACTACTCCCATGTCGGCAAGAAATTTCATTCTGAACTATGCTGAATAAACTTCTTCCTGGGTTAACCAGGCAGCATATTCCAGAGCCTGCGTTATATCCTCCTGTTCAAGGTCAGGATAATCTGCAAGCACTTCCTGTATCGTAGCGCCATGAGCAATCTGTCCAACGATTACAGAAACGGGGATACGCATTCCGCGTATGCATGCCCTTCCTCCCATAATCTTGGGGTCAAAGGTAATCCTGTTGAACTTCTCCATATTACACCTCCAAAACGTCCAGAATACTCGTTCGATTTTACCATATAAACTATTATCTCGGCACAGCTAATAACATTGCATCAAGAAGCCTTTTCTCCTCGCTGCCTTTTGGATAAAGTGCTGACAAAGCGTTGGATAACCTCAGAAAATCAGGGCTTCGTTCCACTTCTGCCTTAAGCAGTGCTCTAAGGGCATTGGCCCGGCCACTTGCCTGTAAGAGCATAGCAGCATGAACCCTATCAAGGGTTGTTGCCCCACGATGCTCTTTTAGCGATTCCTCAGAAACAGAAACTCCTGTCTTTCTTTGCCGGCTTCGGCCTTTTATTTGTGGTACGACTCCTTCCTGGCTTCCTGCAAATAGCGTTAATTGTGGAGATTCTTCTGAACTGCTTTCTAATTTATCTGCAATAGCTTGTGCGCCATCTTCTCCGAAAAGCTGTTTTGCGCGTTCAGCAATAGAGAAAAGCCTTACAACTCCCTTCTTTGTCTCTATTATCCGGCCTTCCCACTCCGGCAAATGAATACCCAGCGGCTGCGCAAACCGCCGGACGACGTCGAAGACGAGAGTAAAGCCTTTCTGTTTTCCTTTAGGTGATTCGTCTTCATCGTCCTCACCTTCGGCTTTACCCTCGGACTCGTCTATATTACTGTCAGTCTGTTCTCCATTTGTGCTTTGTAATGTCCATAGGAAAAGAGCTGTTAGGCGAGCATCCTCCTCTACCGCGCCTGTTGCTCCATTTCTTGCTTTTGCAGCCTCGGTTCCAAGAACCTGTTCGAGAGCACTACGACCAACCACTTCCCAGACTTTTTCAAGATACTCAGCGAGTTTTACCTCCCGGCCTTCAGCAGTCTCTACTTTTGAGTATCTACTGAAAATCTCAAGTGCAGGTCCAATACAGGCAAATACTAAATCAGCACCTCTGATTCCTTCCGATTGCAGCCGTTCCATCCAGTCACCAATACGATTTGGAAGCTCCCTCAGAACATCGCCCCAGTCACCCACAGGCGCATCTTCAGGACGTGGACGACAGACAAGGTGGATACTTGAAGCCAATGCAGCCCAACCTTGAGCACGCATCCGAGTAGCTCGTTCAGTTAAAATAGGCCAAGATGCTGTAACTACCCATCTTGCTCGAATAAGTGCAGAAACAAGGGATTCCCAACCTTCTGTGCTTTTGTGAGCGAAAATTACAGAACCAACACCATCTGAGACGAGACTTTCTTGTGCTTGTGACAGGGCTAAAGCCATGTTTTTTTCATACCAAATAGCATCGTGCCTGACATTCCCATCTTCAACAGCTAAATTTTTTGTAATCTCTGTTGCCTTCTCAGTTTCAGGAGCTTCAAAAATTCCGGGTATTCGTGAGCGAAGACCTAATCTAAGCCAACCATAGAAAAAATCTGAGAGATGGGCATACGGAATGGAATCATAATATGGAGGATCTGTAAATATAACGTCTACAGATTCATTTGGTAATATCTGTTCCAGAGCGCTGGCACTAAGCGGCGATGAAGGTCTGTGATGAATCGATATCAGGCCTTTCAGTGCGCTTGAAACGCTTTTAATCGAATAAGCAAGGCCTTCACAATTAGGGCTGAGTGGACTGCCTTCTACAAAATCTGCACGCATAGGGATCCCACTTCCTTGAATGAAAATTGATTTCACACCCTCAGAAAGCCAAATACACAACGAAGTGTGGTACTGAGAATTATCCGAAAATGCAGTATAGAGGCATGCGGCCAGAGCGTTAAGGAGCTCTTTGTCTTTGACTTCTCTTCCAGCCACTTTTAGAGCGTCTTCCATGACCTCATGTATGATCTGCCGTGATATTTTTTGACGTGCGATTAATACATCAGCCCAATTGGTGATGCCATATGCACGTGGCCGAAAACCTGTATCACCTCCAGGCGGTGCTGGAGGCATTTCAATATGAATAGTCTTTGCTTTCTGCTCTGCTTTGGAAATTGCTTTTATGTCTTCTTCAGCCGGATTATAATAATCCTTGCCGTGACCTCCCAAATTCTCACGAGCTATAGCAAAAAGGAGTGCATCATTAGCGCCTCCATGCCGTGACTGCAACTGAGCCTGAACACGTTCACGAGGTGTTACCTTACCGCATTTCGGATGCGGACAAGTTACGTTAAAATTGGAAATCGTACCATTCTTAACCTCATTATCATTTTTTGGCTCGAATACTTCAAGAACAGGCTCAAAAGAGCCATCAGGATAACTGATACGAATGGCTCTCTTACGCTCCTTTGATTTAGAAAGCCACAGACTCCTTATGAGAGGAATTGAAGCTCCGCATCCCGAAGCTTCACAACGTACAGTCCTTGCCCAAAGATATACAAGTGGACTTCGCTTCTGATCATCTTTAGGATAGTAAGGAGAAAGTCTTTTCCCCGTCTCCCTCAATACCCATTCGGACCATCTTGTGAAGAGGCTATATAATTCCTCTCCTTTACGGGCACTCCATTCGAGTGAAATCTTAAGAAGTAACCAAGCTACGGGATTCAGTTCCGAGGATGTTGCATCACAGCCAAGACGTAGAGCCTCGAGTGGAATTGATCCACCTCCTGAAAATGGGTCGAAAACATGCTGAACATTAGTGTGTGCGGCTTCAACGAGTTCTCTGGCTGTAGAGATATACATATGGCCTTCGTCAAAATCCGCGACTTTTGAAAGAAAAGAAACCAATGCATGTCGTAATGAAATATCGGTACTGCTAATATTTTGATATTGATTTAATAAATTCCGAGCTACGTTCTTAAATGACTCTGGACACTTAGGGTCAGTTGGGTCAGGCAGTAAAATGCCTAATAGTAAGGCTCGACATGATGCTAAAGGTCGCCGAGCCCACCACGTATGAAGGAGCGAAATATGACCGCTTGATATTCGCGTTTTACGGTTATTTTCACGATAACAAGCAGCATTAGTAGCCGCAATCGGAAAATCCACCTCGGCAAGCCGTTTGCATTCTTTGGGAATCATAATTCTTTTATCTTTTCTTTGAGCGCAATAATCTTCCTAACAATATCTTCAATTGTTTTGCTCGACTTACCATGTTCCTTAGCTTTTTCGATTATCGACCTAATCGCCACAGGATTCTTTAATGCCTGATCTTTATTGGTTAAACCTAAAATACTTTGAACACTATTGAGAATCCCTTCAAAGATATCCTTCCCTATCTCATTTTCAAGTGTTGTCTCAAGGTCTTTTTTAAAACAGGAAAAGTCATCTCCTACTCTCTCCGGATAATCTTCTTCATTTTGCCTCATTAATCGCAGCAGATAACGATTTGCCTCTGGTTTGGTATCCTTGTTCCCTTCATCACTATCCCAAACAACATATGTCCGAATTCCTAATTTCTTAAATATGATATATGGTCGATCAAGGTTATTTTTCCCCATGCATGGAATTACAGAAATGCCTTTACTTTCGAAATCATAACCCATAGAAAAAGCTGTGCCAAGAAGAGCTGCCCTATCATCTTCCCCTTCTACAAGTACAGCAACATCGGCAAAGAACCCCTCGTTCATCCATGGTGTCATAATGGCATGAAGTCTCGGTCTCAATGTTTCGCCTGTGAATTGAGGAGATTTCTTATCAGTTGCCTCCCAGAGGGTTTCCGCAACTGAATTAAGCGTTGCGTACACTGCTTTAGTGATCTTCGGTTTTCCATCTGAGTCAACAATCTTACGCAACAATCTAACCTGCTCGAATCTGTCAAGACCAACAAATAAAGGAGAGTGAGTGCCGTAAATCACTTGCATTTTTTGTGCAACGCCCGGAACTGATCCTGAGGTTAGATCAAGTAATATTTTCGCGAGATGGCGTTGCCGACTTGGATGTTGATATAGCTCTGGTTCCTCGATACCAAGAATTAAATTCGGCATTCTGGATGTAGGGGCAACTTCTTTTTCAGGCATTTCTGGATTTGTTTCTTCAGCAGATTTTTCCGCAGGTCTTCGAGCAATCGCAAGATGTTGAAGCATGGTGAGAATGAAAGTTCTTTGAAGCCCGTGACCGGTTCTTATAACAGTAGAAGCATACCCGTCTTCAACGAGCTTTAAATCGGCTTTTGGTAAAGGGATTTCAATTCCTGCACTCTTAAGCCATGAAAGCGAAACGCTTGCATCGGGCACATATGTTTTGAGTGTAGTTGTCAATTGTTTCTCCAACAAACTGAGTTCCTCAAGTTTGCAAGGGTCCATAATGTCATCATATTTCTTCTGAGCATATTCCTTAAGATTTACGAATTCCTTACGATTAACAAGCACACTCCTTACAACTAAATCCATAATTTCCGTTATTGGCGATCCTTTCCCTTCAATGGCATCATCAGCGGCATCGCGAACAGCGTGGATAGGAATATAATGGGTATACTTACCCAAATATCCCTGCGCTACTTCAGTGAAGCCAAAGAATTGACCATCATCACGCTGTCGTTTGCATTTATCCGGATGTGCAGCTTCCCAAGCTTTAAGAGCACCAAGTGCTTCTTCTTGCTTCTTCCATTGTGGCAAATCATTATATGGGGAATTTTTTCGTATCCCCTCATAAGCAGCCTTCTTGTCAGCAGCCTTCGTCGCCTCTCTAACAGCTGTAAAATCGGGATTTTGGAGACTTGAACCATGATACTTGATCGTAAGCTTACCTTCGGATAGAGACAAGACTCGGACAACCGTTAATTCGCCATTTTCGAGATAACTCGAAAACCGCTCAATCTCCTCTTCGTCTAGGTCAGCAAAGGAAATAGTAATTCCAATGGGCTTATTTATATCCTCTGCATAGAAATCTTCTGCGCTACACTTTGGATTTGTAGAGTAGAACATTTCAAGTGCCGACAGAAACGAAGACTTACCTGAACCATTAGGGCCAACAAGTGCTGTTAATTGTTCACATGGCAACGTCTCGTCAAGAATGGATCTGAAGTTTTGAACTCTAACTGATTTAATGATCATTGGTGCCCCCTTTCCCCAACTCCGCCTCTATCTCCTCAATCGTCGGCTGGCTTCCCTCATTTCTGACACAGCTTGCGGCAGAATTAATCTTTGCCACAATCCTATTCGCGGCCCGTTTTACCCCGCCTCTTTGTGACGGGGTTGACGGGTTTATGACGGTTTTCCTGATGAGCCGTTCGACCCATTTATAAGCCATTTTCGTGTCCTGTTTGTCCAGTTTGTGTCCACTTCCCTGTAATGCATTTTGAGGCGTTTTGTGATGCAATTCCTGACCCGTCATTCCCACAATTCTCAGGCGGGAATCCAAAGAATAAAAACACTGGATGCCCGACTAAGGATCTCGGGCATGACAGAATATTGTTATTGCTGTCAGAAGTCAATTTCATTTTGGTTCGTGCCTCTTTAATCTGTCATTCCCGCAGTCTTCAGGCGGGAATCCACATATTTCACTATATAAATCATCCCATTGAGGATTCACCTGTTCGATAACCCTTATCTTCCACTTCCTTTCCCATCTCTTTATCTGCTTCTCTCTTATAATTGCAGTCTCAGCAGTTTCATGAGTCTCAAACCAGACCAGATTATGAACCTGATATTTTTTCGTAAATCCCTCCGTCAAATCGTTCTTATGCTCATAGATACGTTTAATCAAGTCTGAGGTTACTCCTGTATATAAGGTGCCGTGTTTCTTACTGCTTAAAATGTATACGTAAAATCGTTTCATTGTGGACCACTATGTCTCTTTTCTTATGGATTCCCGCCTGAGGACTGCGGGAATGACGGCTTTCTATGAAAACGTGACTTTTAAAATTCACCGCAAGTTGACTTCTACTCCAAATATTTCTTGTCATGCCCGAGATCCTTAGTCGGGCATCCAGGATTTTTTGTTTCCGGATCCCGCCTGAGAACTGCGGGAATGACGACTTTTTGTGGACTTGTCAATCTTATCACTTCGCAGTTTCGTGATAAGATTATCACATCAACCGCACAGTCATTTTGCAATATTACCCTCTTTATTACCCTCTTTTAAGGGTATTACCTCTTTTCCTCCAAAGAGCCCCGGGACCCCGGCCAAGACATTCCACTTCTCTAAGTCCTTGCAGTTCCCGAAGCACCCTGCGAATCATATCTCTGCTGACACCGGGACATGCCCGCTCAAGGTCAGACAATGTAAATTCCCCGGAAAAGGAATTGATAGCAGACTTGATTAGTTCCGTCTTTGCGCCTTTCGGGGACTTAAGTTGCCCAACGCGTTCTTCAAACTCGTGGTAGGCGGTTTTGAGTGTGTAAAGAACATAGTTTATATAAGGCCAAGGATCGTTTTTCCCCTCATGCCAGCCCTGCGAGCTTTGCTCCAGGGTTTCGTAGTATCGATCCTTGCTTTGTTCAATGATCCGCTCAATGCTGATGTAACGTCCTACCTCGTAGCCAAGATGATAGCATTGGAGCAGAAGCAACAACCTCGAAACCCTGCCGTTTCCGTCACGGAAGGGATGAATGCAGAGGAAATCGAGATTGAAGGCAGCCATAGCGACAAGTGGATGCACCCAGCGTTCACGAAGGCATTGATTCCAGAGATCGATCAATTCGGACATGTAGAGAGGAGTTTTATCGGGATGGACTGTTTTGAATCGCACACGGGATGTTCCGTCAGGATATTTCTCAATGATATCGCCAGCCTTCTCTTTATATTTTCCGGAATCCCAAATATCACCTTTTGTCAGCTTATGGAGCCTTAGAATATTGTCCTCTGAAAAAGGCAGTTTCTCAGCCTGCTCATGAATAAGTTTCAAGGCATTACGATACCCCCTTACTTCTTCTTCATCGCGGTCCCGCAAATGTGACTTACCGAACATAATAGTACGGATACGGTCATGATCTACTGTCACGCCTTCGATACGGTTTGACGAGACTGTGCTCTCTATCAGTGCATGCTCGCGGAGAACCTTAAGTCTCTGTGGCGCCTGTTTGGTAAAGAGTTCCTGTTTACCACGGGCTTCACCCAGATCTGCCAGATACCACGAAGTGATGGTCGGTACGGTTTCGGGTTTTGAAGAAAATTGACGCAATGTCATCATATTTTTTGTCCCCCGTATGGTGCGATATCTTCCTTCACCTGCATTGGTTGTGTCATTGCATCTATCGATAAATAATAATGTGCTACTTTTATAACCTCATTCCATTCAAAACGCGCAGGGTCCTTGATTGGTTCTTGAAGCTGAGGCTTAGTATTACAGTTGGTAACCACATAAAGCCAGTAGCAATCCCTGCGATCCTCTGCAACACGACGCTCATTGGGTGTAAGCAAAATAGTTCCGCTTGATTCTCCGATTCCTTTCACTTCGATAAGTCGGAGTTCACCGGAATTGAGGTCCAGGCTGGTAATGTCATAACCGAGATTCTTTTCATGGACATCATAAACCTGGCGGCCCCGGCTCTTTTCATATTCCATTACCACCGTCATGGCTATTGCTTCAGTTTCAAAATTGGGCCTCAGTCGCCGGACTTCCGGTGTTTCCCTCTCCGGATGAGGGAGTATTAATACACTTGCTATTCGTTCGACTGATTGCAGTGAAAGTGATCGTTGGCGATCAAGTTCTTGTCGACGTCTCTCCCGACGCTCGAGAAGTTCAGCATGCCTTGCCTCAGCTTGTGCAAGG
>Ga0172375_10006030_pt1 | contig 17158 bp, 10 predicted proteins | sample LakKiv1m_FD_114537 | JGI IMG/M metagenome (GOLD analysis project Ga0172375, IMG submission 114537) | Freshwater microbial communities from Kabuno Bay, South-Kivu, Congo - kab_092012_11.1m | ecosystem: Environmental > Aquatic > Freshwater > Lake | place: Democratic Republic of the Congo...
ATGTCCTCGTCAGTCATAACCTCTTTTCAACACTAAGATCGCCGGACGGGGAGAAACAAAGTGGGGCGGAGACAAAGCCGAAACCGGCAGGGCCTGACCCAAACCTCCTTAAGATCCTGCAAGAGACAGTTAAGCGGATTTCCATCTATGGGGTCATGATGGTCAATGAGGAGAAAAAAGCACTGATCAAGAGTCCAGTTATGCCTATTTTGGGGAGGGAGAGGGACCATAAACAGGCTTCTCGTTCTGGCGAAGAGATAAGATGGGTAAAGGTGGGGGACGCTGTGGACCGGTTTACGGTCAATGAGATCAAGAGGACAGGGGTGGTTCTGGGTGCAGAGGGACTGGCTTTTGATGTTGCCTTGTATGATAAGGATAAGCCGAAACAGCGTGTCTTTGAGAAAACGGCGGCCGGTCCCATCGTGATTGACACGAAAAAGGGGGTGCAAGCGGGCAGCGCCCCTGAGAAGGCCGAGGCGTCCAAGGAAAAGAGTCCTGAGAAGGCCGAGGCGTCCAAGGAAAAGAGTCCTGAGAAGGCCGAGGCGCCCAAGGAAAAGAGTCCTGAGAAGGTAATACCCACTGAAGCCGGACAAAGGCCCATGGGGCTCCCCATGGGCCTCCCGGGTGTGACTCAAAGAACCGAGCCCGAGAAAAGGTAACTTCATGATGAAACGACTCACGGGATATAGGTGGACGTCTTTTTGGATCATGTTAACTCTGCTTCTAATAACAGGCTGCGGGGGACCGCAGACCCGTCCCAGGGACAGAGGGGGTGAGGCAGGGAAGTCCGAGCGATTGGATGCCTCCACAAAAAAGATAGAGACCCGCGCAACAGCCGCTAATGGAAAGACAAATGAAATTTCAGCGGTTTCTATGTCATCGGATTCCGAGGCCCAGCGCATGAAATCTTCCACGGAGAAAAGGCCTGTTGCGGTGGTTGAAAATGAGCGATCAGAAGAAAAGTCGATCAAAGATCGATCGGTGCCTAAGCCTCTTCCTGCTTCTTCCCAGCTCCAACTCAACATGCAGAAGGTAGACAAGGAGGGTCCGAAGGAAGAGAAGGGACCCAAGATCGTCCTTAATTTTGACGATGCAGACCTTTATGCAGTGATCAGCACCATCGCCGAATTGCTGGAGATCAACTATATCGTCGATCCGAATGTCACGGGGAAGGTGACTATCAATACGGCCGGGGGGTTACAGAAAAAGGATCTGTTGCCCCTCTTTTTTCAAATCCTGGAGGTAAACGGCCTGACCGCGATCAAAGAGGGGAGTCTGTACCGAATAGCCCAGTTGAAGGACAGCGCGCGAATGCCGATCGTCACACGGCTTCCCAGGAAGGGCGAAGACATCCCTCCCATGGATAAACTTGTTATCCAGATCATCCCCCTCCAGTTCATATCTGCCCAGGAGATGGTGAAGCTGTTGACCCCCTTCGTATCCGCCGGGGGGACCATTGTATCAGACGCCGCCTCAAATACCCTGGTGGTGGTGGACAACGGGGCCAATATCCTGAAAATATTGAGGCTGGTGGAGACCTTTGACGTCAATATGTTTGAAAAGGTGTCTTACAAGGTTTATCCGGTCAAATATCTCGATGTGGAAGAGGTCTCCAAGACCCTCACCGACTTCACTTCCTCCTATGGAGAGGCCAGCAATGTTTTTGTCAAATTTATTCCCATCACCAAGCTGAATACCCTGTTTGTGGTGAGCACCAAACCCGTTGTATTTAGAAAGGTGGAAGAAATCCTCCATCAAATCGATGTGATCGACAAGCAGGCCGCGCCCAAGATCTATGTCTATTTTGTCAAGAACGGGGAAGCGGAAGATTTGGGCAAGCTTCTGGACAGGGTCTTCCTCAAAAAAGTGTCTTCTAAAGCAAAATCTTCTTCTAAAGCAAAATCGAAGACGAGTAAAACAAGCGCCAGAAGGTCTGCCGCTGTTTCCAGGAATCCTTTTTCGAGAGAGGCCGTGGCGGAAAAAAAGGCGGAAGAGACTGCCGCCAAATCCAAGGCTGAAACGCGTGCCGAGCCGGCGCCTGTTACGGAAAAGGGAGAGGCCTCCGCATCCGGGACCTTGACGGGAGAGGTTGATATCACCCCGGACGAGATGCGGAATGCCCTTCTCATCGAGGCGACCCCCTCGGATTATCGGGTCATTGAAAATGTCCTGCGACAGATCGATGTCCTGCCGAGGCAGGTCTTGATCGAGGCCACCATCGCAGAGATTAGCGTGAATACCAATACGCAATTAGGGATGGAGTGGGCCTTCGGGCAGGGCGCCGCACAGGGGAAAGCCAGTTTTGCCGCCACCATCAACAAACTGGTCGGGGACGCCACGGCTTCGGGGCTCAGATACAGCATCGGGGTGACGGATAAATGGTATGCCGAGCTCCATGCCATGGCCAATGAAGGCAAGGTGAATGTCCTCTCATCTCCCCACGTCCTGGCATCGGACAACAAGGAGGCCAAAATCGATGTCTCCAGGGAGATCCCGGTAGCCAGTTCTCAAACCTACTATGCCTCGGCTACAGCGGTCTCTCAAACGTCGATCGAGTACCGTGACACGGGGGTAATCCTTTCCGTCACCCCCCACATCAATGATCGGGGCCTGGTGACCATGGACATCAGCGAGGAGGTCAGCGACTTAGAGAAAAAAAACATAGAGGTGGGGGGGCAGGAGTATCCTGCCTTTTTCAAGCGGACGATCAACACCACGTTGACTGTGGGGCACGGCCAGACCATCGCCATCGGCGGATTGATCAAGGACAAGGAGGATGAGAACATTGCAGGGGTGCCCTGCCTGATCAAGATCCCCGTGGTCCGGTACCTGTTCGGGGACTGGGGAAAGGAGGTGGAAAAGATCGAGCTGATTGTCCTCATTACGCCCAGGGTGGTTGCCGATTCAGATGACGTGGATGCAGTGACGGATGAATTCAAGCAGAAGGTAAGGAATGTCATGAAGCGGTTTTATCCGGAGGGGTGATGTCCCCCTCAATTCCTCAATCCCCCCTTTCAATCCATGACCATTTTTTCTATCATCCGGCGCTGGCTTGAGGTCCCGGTTCGGTTCCGGACCCTTTTTTGGGGGTTTTTGCAAAACGATATCCGTGGGCGCTTTGCGGGGTCCATCGGCGGCTTCGTCTGGAGTCTGCTGACCCCATTGGCCAATCTATTTATCTATATCTTTGTGTTTTCAGTCGTTTTACAGATTCGACTGAAGCCGATGGAAACGGGCACCGACAGCTTCGCAGTTTTCTTTCTGGCCGGGATGCTGCCGTGGCTGGCCTTCTCAGAAGCGCTCAACGGTTCGACCAGCCTTTTCTTGGAGAGGGCCAATCTGATTACCAAGGTGGCCTTTCCATTAGAACTCCTCCCATTGACAGGCGTCATCGTGCCCTTCTTTCTGAACGGGGTCGGATTTGTCATGTACCTGGCGTATCTGATCTTGAAGGGATATGCCCATCTCGGCTGGTTCTGGCTCCCGGTAGTGGTCGGCGTGCATATGACATTTACCCTTAGCCTGATCATTCTGATTTCGAGCCTAACTGTTTTTTTAAGGGATATTAAGCAGTTCATGGGGATTGTCATTTCATTGTGGTTTTTTTTGACGCCCATCATCTATCCCATGAGCATGGTCCCGGAGAATTACCGGTGGATGATCAAGCTCAATCCCATGTATCCGTTTATTGAACTCTACCACCAGGTATTGCTGCAGGGCACTATTTCTTGGTCGATGCTCGGATACACCGTCGGCCTGAGCGCTATCTTGTTTGTGGGCGGCATCCTGTTTTTCGAGCGCTCCAAATATGCCTTTGCCGATGTCTTGTAGAAAGAAGACCTGTGAGCCTGCCAACGCATAGGGAAGAGACATTGACAGCGGTGGATGCGCAACATCTGACGAAACAGTACCGGGTCTATCGGAAGCCCTTCGACCGTCTGAAAGAGGCCGTTACCCGACGGCCCTGCCATGAACTTGTCGAAGCCTTATCTGATGTTTCTTTTCAAGTCTCCCCAGGAGATACGTTAGGGATCATCGGTGAAAATGGCGCCGGGAAATCGACTCTCCTGAAGATGCTGGCCGGGACGGTAAGGCCTACTTCCGGAAAGATTGAGACTCGGGGCAGGCTGGCGGCTCTCCTGGAGCTGGGATCCGGGTTTCACCCGGAATTCAGCGGCAGGCAAAATATCTACCTCAACGCGGCCCTCCTCGGTCTCGATGAGGAAGAGATCAAAGATCGGGAAGCGTCCATCATCGAGTTCTCCGAGTTGGAAGCGGTTATTGATCGTCCTGTCAAGACATACTCATCCGGGATGTATGTTCGTTTAGGCTTTTCCATTGCTACCAGTGTGGATCCAGAGGTGCTTATCATTGACGAGGCCTTGAGCGTGGGAGACCAGCGATTCCAGCAAAAGTGTGTGGAGCGGATGATGGGGTTCAGGGAGGCTGAAAAGACCATCCTTGTCTGCAGTCACAGCATGTATCTCATCAGCGAGCTGTGTGAAAACACCATCTGGCTGCACAAGGGCCGCCTCAACAGCGCCGGAAGGACGTCAAAGGTCATCTCCGCGTATCTGGCCTATCTCGAGCGGGATGGGGACGGCGATGCTGTGGTGCACGATTATTCAGACGGTTCCCATCTGCCTGAAGTCACCATTGAATCCGTGTGCATGGTGGACGAAAAGGGAAGGCCCCTTCACCGGGTACGGCAATTTCAGACTATTGTGATCCAGGTGAAGACTCGACGAAGCGGCTTGCCCCTGAAAGGCCATTTGGCCATTGGCATGGGTCAATCCGATACAGATCCGGCATTTGTCACCACCACCAAAATCTCTGGCATGCGCCCCATTGAATTTGCCGGTGAGCAGATAACTGAACTGGTCATCCCCTCCATCCCCGTCCATGGAGCAAATTACCGGGCGAAGGCCAGTGTGGGGGATGAGTTTGCCCTCAGACCTTTGGATGAGATGAGCAGCGAGCCGTTTCTAATTGAAAGCGACCGCCCTGAAATCGGCATGCTCTGGATGGAACATCATTGGCGACTTCCTGAAGCCGCTCAGGCCCCGGTCTCATTTGGAAACACTTGCCGTAATCGTCAATTATAAAAGCGCTGATTTGACGATCCAGGCGGTCAGGTCGGTCCTTGATTCCGAGTACCTGGGGTCGGTGTATGTGGTGGTCGTGGACAACAGTGCCGATAAGGGTGAGACCCAGCGGTTGCGGTTGGGCCTTCCCTCGAAAGTCGATCTGCGGGTGAGTCCTGAGAATATCGGTTTTGCGCGCGCATGCAACCAGGCCGTCGACGGATTCCGGGGCGACGGGATCCTTCTTATCAACCCGGATGCAAAGCTCCTTCCCGGTTGTCTGAAACGACTCCAGGAGACGCTGTTTTCTTCGGAAAAGGTAGGGGCGGTCTCCTCACGCCTGTTCTGGGATGAAGGGCGCAGGTTTTACCTTCCCTCCTCATACCCCCCCTCCCTCCTGTTTCAGAATGTTCTGGAGGCCGCACCTCCTGAGGCCGGCATCACCCGCTTTCTGAGTGGGTGGTGGCGTCGTCATTCCATAAAGGTATGGCGTTCCGGAACCCCCATAAGGGTCGGAAATCTTTCTGGCGGATTGGTCCTTGTCAAATGGGATGCCGTAGATGCGGCAGGCGGATTGTTCGATCCCCGATTTTTTCTCTACTATGAAGACACGGACCTCTTTGTGCGCATAAAAAAGGCGGGGTTTACGCTTATGGTGGAGCCAAGGGCCCAGGCCATTCACCACTATGATCAGTGCGGACAGCAGGATCTCGGCCAGAAGAGGTCCCTCATGGCCCAATCCCGCCGACTATTTCTGGAAAAATATTGCCGGGGGTGGAGGCGGGGCGCCAACAATATGATATCCGGGATAAAATGGCTTCCAAGGGATGCCAAGGGCAGCTTTGCCCCACCTCGCTTCCGCCGGCCCTTTGTGCTGGATATACCCCATGAACTTCAAGACGGCTGGCTTTTCGAGTGGAGTCCCAACCCCAATTTTATTCCCTCCGCCGGAAGATTTGGCAAGGGGTCTGTGATGAGGTTTCACAAAGGATACTGGGATCAGTTGACCCCGGGTCAATATTTCGGACGGTTAGGTCGACCTAAAGGATTGGAGACCCATTTTGTGACATTTTCATGGAGGGTGGGAGATTGGACGCCACTCGAATCAAACGCCGGCGGGCCATGGGACGGCCGGATGGAGAGGTCTCAAGGATGGGAGATGTAGAGCCCCGCATATCCGATCTCATCCTGAAACACCTCCCGGATTTGCCAGCCTCCATCGGTGTTGTGGGCGGCGAACCCGCAGAGGCCTATTCGACCCATCTCGAATCCGCCGGGTATCAGGTTTTTCGGTATTTCTTCTCAGACCCACCGACCCATCCGTCACTTGAAACAGGGCATGGGGGAATAGGGTGTCGTCGCAACGATTTTCCGGGCCATGAAAAATTAGATGGCATGGCAACTCAGTGCGATGCCATCCTTTTCTGCGGGTTTTCCAACGGCGTTGATCCGTTGATGCGTGCATTTAATGGAGTCAGGGGACTTTTAAGGGAAAAAGGGGTCGTTCTCATTTGCCATGAGATGAAGGATGCCCCCTTGATAGGGGAAGACCCTGGGACACAGCGTCAAAACGACGTTATTTCCGCCCTTTATGAATTCGGGTTTGGGGTTCGATGTAATGAATGGATCGGCGTAAACGCCAGGAGCAGCCGCGACCCGGAGAGACCAAGCAAAACGGGCTGCCATGTTGTCGTCGGCAAAAAGGATCGGGTCTTTGTCAGGGGTTATCGGGAAGGCGATGAGACAGACATCCTGACTATGTTCACGGAGGTCTTTAAGGTCGACAGAACCCTGGAACATTGGTACTGGAAGTTCAGGGACAATCCCTTTGGGGCCTACAGGATTGCAGAGGCATTCGGAGCGGATGGGACGTTGGCCGGGCATTATTCGGGGTATCCGGTCCCCTTTTATGCACCGGCAAGGGGGGGGAGCGAATTCCTCTCCTATCAGATAGGGGATATCATGACGCGGCCCGGCTTCAGACAGGTCGGGCTGGCAAACACAAGTATATTGGGGCGAATGACAGACTATTTTCACCACCGGTTCTGCATCAGCGCCGTGCCTTTCATGTATGGGTTTATTACCGGCAATCATAAGCGATTCGGAGAACGGTTTCTGGGGTATAGCTATCTGCACCAAATCCCCTACCATGTGCTGAACATTGCCGGATTACGCCTGAACGTCAAAGGGAGGGCGGCGGCTTTCCTGTCAGGCTTCTCTGTTAAACCGGTCGCTCACATGAGGCCTGAATTTGACGTTTTTTTTCAGCAAGTCTCTGAAGGCTATGGGCTTCTGGTCAAGCGGGATGCGGCATATCTTAAATGGCGATATCTCGATTGCCCGGATCACCGGCACACCTTGTTTGCCGTGAGGCGCCTTGGAAGGCTGGCGGGCTGGAGTGCGTTTTCCAGGCGAGGCGGTGCGCTGATTTGGGGGGATGCCCTGTTTCGAAAGACAACGGATGTCCGGACGGTGAGGGTTATGCTTGATTATGTGCTTGCGCACTATTTTCCGGGAGTCGCTCGGATTGAGGCATGGTTCTCGCCAGAGCCCCAGTGGTGGACGGCGCTATTACGCGATGTTGGATTCAGGGCGACAGATGAGCCCAATAAACTGGTCGCCGGGGTGACGATTTTTGATCGGTCGTTTTCTCTGGAATGGATTCAAAGAAATCTCTACTACGCCATGGGGGACAGTGATCTATTTTAGATAGCACCAACAGCTCCCCGGACGCCTCGCCGACCCTTGTAGATGGCCTATGAACACAGAAGAGACATTGATTCCTTATCACGCAACCGACCTCAGCGGCAGGCGGGTCCTTGTTCTGGCCCCTCACCCCGACGACGAGACCATCGGGTGCGGGGGGAGCCTGGCCATCCATGCCAGGGCCGGGGATCCGGTCAAGGTGGTGTTTCTCACCAACGGGGCTGCCGGGGATTCCTCCGGGGAAGTCCCTGTGGATCAGTACGTGAATGTCAGGCAGCAAGAGGCCAGGAATGCCTGTGCCTGCCTGGGCGTGACCGATCTGGAATTCTGGCCCTGCGACGACAGGTCCCTGGCCGGTTTCCGGGGGGCGTTGCGGCGGCTGATCGATCTCCTTGAGGTTTTTCGCCCTGATATCGTGTATGCGCCGTCCCCTTTGGAGTTTCACCCGGATCACCGGGCCGCGTGTGTCCTGCTGTGCGACGCCCTTCACAGCTATCCTCCTGTCCTCGATGTGGCTTTTTACGAAATCGGTCAGCCTGTCAGGGTCAACGTCCTGGTGGATGTCACCCGGGTGGCGGACCTGAAGGGCCGGGCCATGGATGCATACGGGAGTCAGCTCAGGGAGAAGCCATACAAGGATATTGCCCTGGCCCTGGACCGCTACAGGAGCCTGACCCTGGGAAAGGATGTGATGTATGCCGAGGGGTTTTCGGTGTGGAAATCGGGCATCATCAGAAAGATCGGACCCTTTTCGATTCCCTTTCAGCAGGTGGAAAGGCTCTTGCCCGGGCCCGGGGAGGGTGGGCCGCTGGTTTCAGTAATTGTGCGCACAAAGGATCGGCCGGCCCTCCTTGCAAACGCCCTGAAATCGATCGTAGCACAGACCTATGCCAATTTAGAGATTGTGGTGGTGAATGATGGGGGGGAGGATGTGCAAGACGTGGCGACTGCCCTGTCCGGCGGGATTCCGTTGGCCTATATTGCCAATGAAACGAGCAAGGGAAGGGCGGCCGCGGCCAACAGCGGTTGGAGGGCTGCGAAGGGCCTTTACCTGAATTTTCTCGACGACGACGATGTGTTTTATTTCGATCATGTGCAAACCCTGGTGCGGGCTATTCAGCTCAAGGGCGAAAAGGTGGTCTACTCGGGCGTCTCCAATGCCTACTATGAAGGCCCGCCGGAAGACCCGGGAAACTGCGTCAGAAAGGAGACCATTTTTAACCAGGCGTTTGATCCCGATCTGTTTCTTTTCGCCAACCATATTCCGTTGATGAGCGTCCTCTTTCACCGGGATGTCTTTGAGGCATTGGAGGGATTCAGCGCCGACATGGACCTGTTCGAGGACTGGGAGTTTCTGATACGCGCCTCCCGCCGGTTCAGGTTCCATCATGTGGACAAGGTGACTGCGGAATACCGGTTCTACGGCGTGGCGGATACCGAGTCCTCTCATCGCGGAAAATACGCCTATGACCAGGCCCAGGCCGCAATCTTCAACCGGGCGGCGCCCTATCTTACAGGAGAGGGCTGGATCAAGTTCCTTGAGAGCGAGTTGCCTTACGCCTTAGGCCGCAACAAAAGGGCCCTCGAAAAGCGGATGGATCCGCTGACCGCCGAAGTCCAGCAAAAGGCCAAGGCCCTGGACTCCTTGCAGACCGATTATCAGAACCGGGTGGAAGATCTTGCCCGGACGTCTGAGTCCCTTGAGCAGGCCGCCGCCACGATCAGCGACCTCCAGGCCCGCAACCGCCGGTTTGAGTCTCTCTTAAAGGAGATTGTCGCTTCCAGGGGGTGGGCCTGGTTGAGCCGCTTTCGGGAACTCAAGGCACGGGTCCTTCCCGGAGGCCTACGGCCACGCCTGTCTCAGCCCCATCTGGAGCATTCTGAAATGGAAATCGTGTCCCTTCCCATGACCCATCAGGACCTGAAGGTGGCAGCCGTCGTGCACCTCTATTATGAGGACCTGGCCGCGGACCTGATAGCCTGTCTCAAAAACATCCCCATCCCGTTCGACCTCTATCTATCGACCCGGCCAGGATCGGAAGGGGGAGTCAGAGACCTGTTCCAGAGGGAACTCTCTCCTCGAAAAATGGTCGTCAAAGGCGTGGCCAACCGGGGGTTTGACATCCAGCCATTTTTGGTTGCATTTTCATCTTTCTACGGGAAATATGATCTGATCTGCAAGGTCCACGGGAAAAAGAGCGCCACGCGAAGGGAACTGAATGGCTGGGGGGCATTTCTGCTGAAAAATCTCCTCGGTTCTCCCGAGATGGTGGCCGATATTCTGAGATCGTTTGAGATGGAAAAGCACCTGGGCCTCCTGTTTCCGGATTATTTTCCTCCCATAAGGCGATTTGTGGAATGGGGATCCAACTGGGAGACGGGGTCCCGACTCGGGGAGAGGCTCCATCTCAGGCTCGAAAGGGAGGCGGGCATCGATTTTCCCGCAGGTTCCATGTTCTGGTTTCGGCCGAAGGCCATGGAGCCCCTCTTCGCGCTCAATCTGCGGGAGGAAGACTTTGAACCGGACGCCGAGAATTGCGAGGACGGGACCCTGGCCCATGCCCTCGAACGGTTGTTCCTTAAAGTGGTAGAAAACAAGGGCTACCTCTGGAAAAAGGTTCTGTACGCGCCGCAGGCCGCCTAAAGCAGCAATGACGCGTGACGGGTTCCCGGCTCTTTTTAAGGCATGCCGCTCGATCGGGCATGAAAAACGCTAAGGGATCTGAGTGAAAAATAGGCGGAAACGACCGGATCGGAGAGCATTTCCCTGGATAAGGGCCGTCTAATGAATTGGGACAAATTCCCTGCCTTTCCGGTGATTAAAATCTGCGGACTGGGGATGCTTCTAACCGTTTTGTGTCCGATTTTATTCGGCTTGCCCCCCGCATACGGCAATCCATCTCCTTCAGTCAGGGTAGCCATCGTTGTATCGAAGAATATCAGGCCCTATTTGGAGGCTGTTGAAGGTCTCGAACTCGGCCTCGCAGATAACTCCGACGTCAAAACCCAGGTATTCAATCTTGAAAAGTTGGATGATATGGAGCAAGTCGAGCTATCCGGGGAGGGCGTGAAGAAATTTGCCCTTTTTATAGCCGTTGGTCCCGAGGCTGCCTTATACCTTCGGAAAGGGATTGGGGAAAAGGGTGCATCAAGAATATATGTGATGGTTCTAAACCCCGAAAAGGTATTTGGTGAAAAAGAGAGGGGGTGTGGAATCCCCCTGAATATTCCTGTTCAAACCCAGCTTGAGATGATCAGCAAGGGGCTTCCATCTGTCAGGCGCCTCGGACTTCTTTATGATCCTGGACACAATGCCGACTTCTTTCGTAGGGCAGCGGGCGCTGCTTCTTTTTTGGACCTAACGGTCGTTCCCTTAACCGTCTCGTCAAAAAAAGATATCCCTTCGGCGTTGACGCCTCAATGGAACAGTATGGATGCGCTATGGCTCATCCCTGATCCCACCGTAATATCTGAAAGCATTGTTAGCTACTTGATCAAGGAGGCTTTTTTAAGGAAGGTGCCCGTGATCGGATACAACCGATTCTTTTATGAAGCAGGAGCCGCCTTAGCCTTTGTATTCGACTACAAGGAGCTGGGACAACAGTGCGCTCAAAAAGCCCTGAACATATTGTCAGGAAAAGAGTGCCGGGACACTCCGCCCCTCTTTCAAGTATGGATCAACGAAGGAGTTGCCGAGAAGCTTGAACTAAGGCCATCTAATGAATATCTGCCTCCCTTTAGGTCAGGTCCGTAAAGCACTGAATTTTGATAACCCCTATGAAGGGTAATCCATTGAAAAATTTAGGCATACACGCGAAACTTCTCTTGTCTGTTTTTGCGCTCATCAGTGCTACTACGTTTACACTTGGCTACGCAGGCATCAGTATCTCCCGTCAGTTTATTCAGGACCGATTCGAAAAACGCATCTCTTCTTTGGCAAAATATCTTGCACTTAATGCGGAATTGGGCGTGTTAATCGAAAATAGAGGTATGCTGAACAAACTCGCCGCCAACCTGATGACCGAGGACGACGTGGCGAGAGTTATCATTTCAGACAGAGACAAACGGGAACTCATCGCCTTATCGAGAGATGTTCCAGGGCCCTTTTCTACAGTAGAGGAACCGGTTTTGCTCTCAGAGTCAGCGCCATACGACGAGCTGCTCAAGTGGTATTCAATTTCCGATCAGGGAACGAAAGTCGTCGGAATGGTTAAAATTACCTATAGCACCATCTACATCGAACAGATACTAACCGTTATGGCGAAACGTTTTATCTGGTTTTCCGCTGGGTTGACTTGCCTGGCCGGGCTGATTTTCTATTTTCTTTCCCGTTCGATGGTAAGGCCGGTGACTCAACTTGCCCAAGTGGCAAGAGGGGTGGCCCGTGGAGACATGGAGTTGCGTGCCCAGCCGGGGGGGCTTCCCGAGACAAGAGACCTGGCTGTGGCCTTTAATTCCATGCTCGACTCAATCAAAAGGAGTCGGGATGCCCTCGAAGACGCCTATCAAGAGATCATCCAGCAGACTACCTTGGCCGAGATGGGGAAGTTTTCCTTGATGGTCGCCCATGAGGTAAAGAACCCCTTGAGCATTATCAAGAGTTCATTAGACGTTTTGAAGAGCGATCCCTCCTTTTCGTGCAATGATGTAATGATTTTCTACATGGAGGATGAAATCGGGCGGCTGAATCGCATGATTGAGGATTTCCTTGCCTTTGCCAAGCCAGGCCGGCCCTGTTTTCGTCAGGTTGACGTGAGCGCCCTGATTGAGGATATTGTGGAGAAATTCCGGCTCCAAAAGGCGGATTCAGAGGTCGAAATCCGTTCTGAAATCCCGCCAGGACTTTATCACGGAAGGATGGATCCCGACATGTTTTCTCGGGTGATTACCAATATCCTGAAAAATGCCTTAGAGGCAAATGGGGACAAAGGCGAGGTGCTGGTAACGGTCTCAGGTGAGGATGAAACGTTAAGGGTAGAGATAGCCGACCTTGGGGATGGGATTGATAAGGGCAACATTGACAAGCTTTTTGAGCCCTTTTTTACCACTCGATCAAAGGGGACTGGCCTTGGCTTGACCTATGCCTTACAGGTCGTGAAGGCGCACAATGGGACCATAACCGCAAGAAATCGGCGCGAGGGAGGCGCCTGTTTCAGTGTGGAGTTACCCTTGGGTACAGGTCCCATCCCGAGGTGAAACGGGACTTTCTTTGGCCTCGAGCGACAATAGGGAGGTGGCATGGCCTATATTCTGGTGGTAGATGACGAAGAGAGGATGAGACACCTGCTATCGATCATGCTTACGAGAAAAGGTCATCGAGTAGAGCAGGCTGGAGATGGGATGGAGGCACTGGAACTGATCGAATCCACACCGTTCGATATGGTGATAACCGATATCAAGATGCCCCATTTGGATGGAGTAGGGCTTCTCAAGAAGGTGCTGGAGATGGATATTCCCTGTCCTGTTGTATTTATCACCGCATTTGCGACCGTGGAGTCGGCGGTGGAAGCTATGAGACTGGGAGCCGCTGACTATATCACGAAGCCCTTTGAGGATAGCCGTATCCTCATGACGGTAGAGAGAACACTGAATGTATCTCGGATTATGGCGGAAAATAGGGATCTTAAAAGAGAACTGGAGGATGCTGTTGGCGGAAAGCAGATCGTTTATGAGTCACGGGAGATGTCAGAGGTCATCAATCTTGCCACCCGGGTGGCGCAGAGTGATTCGGCCGTTTTGATCATCGGTGAGTCTGGGACCGGCAAAGAGCTTCTGGCCAGGTTTATTCACAATGCCAGCCGCCGTAAGGAGAAGAGGTTTGTCCCTGTAAACTGTGGAGCCATTTCACCCAACTTGGTTGAATCTGAGTTGTTTGGGCATGAAAAGGGTGCATTTACGGGCGCCGTCAAAACGACCACCGGTAAATTTGGATATGCAGCGAGCGGCACTATCTTTTTAGACGAAATAGGCGATCTTCCCGTGGACGCACAGGCCAAGCTTTTGAGAGCGCTGCAAGAAAAAAAGATCCAAAGGGTCGGCGGAAACGAAGAGATACCGGTTGATGTGAGAGTCATTTGTGCCACCCATCAGGATCTCCGTGGACTTGTGGAAAAGGGGGAGTTTCGGGAGGACCTCTTCTTTAGGATTAACGTGTTTCCAATCCAGCCTCCACCCTTGAGAGAGCGGCCGCAAGACGTGCTTCCCCTTGCCAAGCATTTTTTGTCATGCCTGGGCGGTAATCCGAATGTTCAACTGACCCATGGGGCCATCAGGGTGTTGGTTGAGTATGACTGGCCGGGGAATGTGAGAGAGCTGGCGAATGTAATGGAAAGAGGGATGATTTTGGCAGGGGGAGAGGCGATTTCGGCCCACACGCTCTCTTTTCTACAAAAAGAGACGGCCTCAAGCAAGAGGGACACCCATTTTTCTATCCCTTCAGGGGGGATCTCACTGGAAAAAGTAGAGGAAAATCTGGTCAGGCAGGCACTTGAAACATCAGGAAACAATCAGACCGCTGCGGCTAAGCTCTTAGGGCTTACCCGTGCAAAGTTCAGGGTTCTTTTGCGAAGGGTATATCGTGAAATTTAAGATGGCCCAAATACTTCTTCTGACGCTGGTTGCCCTTTTTGGCTCGGGTGTGTCTCTCATGGCTGCATCCAGCGAGGCGGCTTCAGCAGAAAATGATACGATCCTCATGTTTGTCGGCGAGGACATTGAAGTCCTTTCCATCGCTTCGAGGCGCGAGGAGGGCGTCTGGCAGGCGCCGGCCGTGGCCCAGGTTATTACCAGAAGGGATCTTTGGAAAGAGGGGGTAAAGACTCTGAGTCAGGCCTTGGAGATGACGCCGGGCTTCTATATGGCCCAGAAGGAATGGGGTTCGGAGGCTTATCTTAGAGGAATTCCCAATTCTGCCCTGCTACTCTATGATAATCTAATCCCCATGGGATCGGATGTCACGAAAACCTTGCAACCCCTTGATTATGAACTCTCACTGGCGCCCGTAAAGAGGATTGAAATTGTCCGTGGTCCCGGGTCGGTCCTCTGGGGGCCGGACGCGTTTGCAGGCATTATGAATGTCGTCCCCATGACGGGGAAGGATCTTGATGGGGCCGAGGCAGGCGCCCTGTACGGAGGGCCGGGAGACGATGGCGCCGTTTATATGAACATGGGGCGAGATGGCGGAGAATGGGATGGATTTCTCTCTTTGAGCGGCCGCACCATCGAGGAGGACAAAACGACATGCAATATCGTGAGATTCTGGGGAGACGGCAAGAAAGCCTATCCCTATGAGGACCGGTTTGGAGAGGAACAGATAGGGCGATCCCACTATCTGGAGGCATCGGGGAATTTTTCCTTTAAGGACTGGTTTACCGTATCGGGCCTGGTCTCGGATTACCAGAGGCCCTATGCCATCAGCGGGCCTGAGGAGAGCAGCAGATCCCAAGTACTCACCTGGCCGGAGAGCAGGAGCGGGCCGTTCGGGTTTATCAAATTGGAAGCAAAAAGGCGTTTGGATCCCTCCTCGGGCGTGCGCTTTGCCGGTTACTACAACTGGATGGATCTTGAGTATGAGATCATAGACCGTACGCTGGATCAAAAGGAGAAGCGCTTTTACGGAGAGCTGATATATGACCGTACCTTTTTTGCCGGGAAGGGTGTTTTTACCGGGGGGTCAGCCTACAGGAAGACGGATGTAAGGAATGCCCCGATCTGGGAGAGCTACTTCCCCGATTATGTTGCGCAGAAGAAAACCACTTTTTTACCACTCTACTCCCTTGAGGACTATAATGACCGGCTCTGGTCCCTGTTCGGGCAGTACACCCACAAGATGGGGAATTTTGATTTTTCTTTAGGTTTAAGAAACGATGATCATGACCAGTATAAAGATGCGCTGAGTTATAATGCCGGGGTGGTCTGGAACCCTTGGTCGGAATGGATGTTCAAGACCCTGTACGGGACCGCCTACCGGACCCCTTTTGCGAGGCAGCTCTTAGGGGACGAAAAGCCGGAACTGGAGGAGATCGATACGTTAAACCTGCAGGTCGGTTGGAAACCCTCTGAAAGGGTAGGGCTGAATGTCTGCGGTTTTGTCAGCAACATAGAGAACCATCGGATGGAAGATCCTTATGCAGGCCTTTCAAAGCCGAACCATCAGAAGGTCTATGGGGTTGAGCTGAGTGGGCGGTTTTCTCCTTTCAGAGATCTCGATTTTTCCGCCAATCTGACAATTCAAAACAACAGCGGTCCTGATGAAACCTATCTTTACATCAAGTACTGGGACCCTGATCCCCATTATGAGGAGCTGAACTTTCCCTACGACATCGGCCCAAAGAGGCTGTTCAACCTGATGGGAACCTGGAGGCCGAACGAAAGGGTGACCCTTTTTGCGAGGCTCGGCTATCATTCATCCACACAGCTTGTGTATCCAAGGGCCAATACCTTTCGATCGATACCCGGCGCCTGGGTTTTAGACATGACCGCGACGGTCGGCGATATCATCTTTCCTGGACTGGATCTCCAGATTTCCATCAGGAACCTGACAAACAACCATTACGAGACCGCGGGCACATATAGCACCCTATCCGGAAAGCCCTTTACAGCGGAGGTGATGCTGAAAAAGAGGTGGTAGGGGTGGCTAATTTTAGCCAGACGTGGATCGATATGACCAACCTCTGTGGGAAAGAAGGCGCCGGTCGGACGAAAAACCCCTTCCTGCTGGCTTACAAATATATGGTACAAATTTTGCATCTATATAGCGATATGTATAAGATGATCAAAATATTGCTTTTTTCTCTGCCCCTCTTCATGGGTGCCTACCCAAAGGCATGGGCAGAGCAATTCGTGCCTTCTGAGGATGAGACCTCTCTTCTTGAGCTGATTAACGAGGCGAGAAAAGATCCTCTCGGTATGGCGGAGTCTTTAGGGATGGCCCGCGAGACGGTTCTGAAGGGTTTGCCCGAGCTGAACGATATTTTGACAGGGGGCCTTGCCCCCCTGGCGTTTGACGAAAACCTTTATAAGGCAGCCATCGGCCATACAGAGGAGATGATCGCCAACAGCTTCTACTCGCACAACTCCATTGACGGCCGAACCTATGCCGAGCGTATCAGAGAGAGCGGCTACTACTCGGCGGCTGTGTGCGGAGAGTCCCTGGGCATGGTTGCCTTTCAAAACTTCATGGCTCCTGCAGAGGCTGTCAGGATTATTTTTAAATCTATCTTCCTTGCTGAGTTAGATCCTGAAAGGACAGAGGAGCGCAATATTCTCAATCCTGAAAGGACCGAGGCAGGAATCGTTCTGGGCAGTGGCCAGTTCACCACCGGGGGGCTAACCCTGAATGCCTACCTGGCAACGCTCGATTTTGGAAA
>Ga0172375_10006032_pt1 | contig 17150 bp, 17 predicted proteins | sample LakKiv1m_FD_114537 | JGI IMG/M metagenome (GOLD analysis project Ga0172375, IMG submission 114537) | Freshwater microbial communities from Kabuno Bay, South-Kivu, Congo - kab_092012_11.1m | ecosystem: Environmental > Aquatic > Freshwater > Lake | place: Democratic Republic of the Congo...
ATGCTGAACATTCTCAACTATGCGCTTTGCTGGAGCGGGATACCAGAATCGAACGGGCCTCTCAGCCTTGGGAAGGATGCATACTACCGATGTACTAATCCCGCGACGTGTTAAGATTTACCTAAAGGAGATTATAGTATGAAAATAACCAAAATTCACGCGTACGAAATATTAGCTTCTGGTGGCTACCCCACGATCGAAGCATTTGTAGAACTAGAAGATGGTACTGTTGCCACTGCCTCTGTTCCGTATGGGGTCTCAGCCGGCTCTCACGAAGCAACAGTCATGATAGATGGTGATAATAAGCGCTGGAATGGTAAGGGTATGACCCAAGCAATTAGTAATATCGTTACCAAAATCGCTCCCGCTCTAATTGGCCACGATGCCTACGATCAACGCGCAATCGATCAAATAATGCTTAATCTTGATGGTACTCCCAACAAAGCTAATCTCGGCGGCAATTCCATTCTTGCTGTTAGTATTGCCGTAGCAAATGCGGCTGCAAAGAGTAAAAAAGTCGAGCTCTTTCAACACATCATTGATACCTATAACACTGGTGTTGATCTCAAAACTCTCCCTCAACCCATGGCTGTGGTAATAGAAGGAGGCAAGCATGCCGATGAGACTACAGACTTACAAGAATTCTGCCTCACTGCCACCCGCAAGAATGTGAGCGTTGCCGAGAACGTACGGATGATCATGGAGACTTATCATGCACTAGCAAAAGTTCTCAAATCTAACAATCTAAGTATTAATGTTGGTAATGAGGGGGCTTTTGCCCCGAGTGGTATCCCCAGTAACGAAGCTCCATTCGCGTATATGCTCGAGGCAGTAAAAAAAGCCGGGTATAAAGCCGGGGAAGAAATCGGGATCTCACTCGATGCCGCAGCGAGCGAATTTTACCAAGACGGCAAATATAATCTGGGACTCGAAAAACGCTCTCTAACAGCCGACGAGCTGATTGCCTACTACACGCCTTGGCTCAAAAAATATCCCATCGCCACAATCGAGGATATGCTGGCAGAGGATGACTGGGACAACTGGCCCAAGCTCAAAGCTATCGCAGATCAATACAAAATCCCTCTTATCGGGGACGACCTTACTGTTACCAACGTCGAGCGACTTCAAAAAGCTATCGATACCAACTCCATCTCCTCTATTCTTATCAAGCTCAACCAAATTGGCACACTTACCGAGACAGTTGATTGCTACTTGCTCGCCAAAAAGCATGGTCTCACAACAGTAACCTCTCATCGGGGTGGGGGAGAAACCAACGATACAACCATGGTTGACCTGGCTGTTGCCGTAGGCAGTACCTATATTAAAGTAGGACCTACCCGTGGCGAGCGAGTTGCCAAATATAATCGTCTAATGGAGATCGAACGTCATGAACAAACCTAAATTAACCAAAATCATTACCACCATTGGTCCTGCCAGCGAATCGCCAGAAATTATGGCCAAGCTAATGGATGCTGGAGCCAATATTTTCCGTTTTAACACCAAACATAGCACGGCCGAGTGGCACTCTGAGCATATTCAACTAGCTCAAAAAGTCGCCAACGAAAAGGGGGTTACTCTTGGTATCTTGCTCGATCTTCAGGGACCCGAAATCCGCCTAGAGACGAGAGACAAGCAGGATGTTTCCGTCAAACAAGGACAGTTGCTAACCATCGGGCTCTCCTTAGTTGATGGGATCGACGTTTATATCCCTCACTCTCAAATCTTTTCACTTATCAAAACTGGGCAAGATCTCCTAATCGACGATGGCTTCATCGATACTGAGGTAATCGAAGTTCATTCGGATCATCTCATAGTCGAAGTGAAAAATGATTCAATCATCAAACATCGCAAGGGGGTCAATCTCCCTGGAGTAGATGTCGATTTCCCTAGTCTTATCGAAAATGACATCAAGCAAATCGAGACCAACGCCATGAACAAAGTCGACTATGTTGGTCTATCTTTTGTTCGCTCCGCTCGCGACATCGAACTCCTTAGAACTGAGATGGACAAACATGGGATGAAAGCTCGTATTATTGCCAAAATCGAGAGTCAACCCGCTCTCGACCGGATTGACGAGATTATCAAAGCAGCTGACGCCGTCATGGTTGCTCGAGGTGATCTTGGGATAGAAGTACCCATCGAACAGCTTGCTTTTTGGCAAAGAACCTTGATTCAAAAGTGTCGAGTCGCCAACAAGTCTGTAATCACCGCAACTCAGATGCTTGAGAGTATGATTGTTAACCCTCGTCCCTCTCGTGCCGAGGCCACCGATGTCGCTCACGCTATCTTTGATGGGACAGATGCTATCATGCTTTCAGCCGAGAGCGCAAGTGGCAAATATCCCGTCCGCACTGTCGAGACTATGGCTCGCATCGCCAAATGGAACGAAACCAAGAGATTGGATGAGCAAGTTAGTTATGCTAGTTCTGATGCCACCACAACTGTCGCCGAAGCTGCTCTGTGGCCATTGTCCGCTCCGAACTTAAGCCCCAAATTGATGCTATAGTTGTCTTGACCGAAACAGGTTTTACCGCTCAAGCAATCTCTCGCTATCGTCTCTCCATCCCCGTCGTTGCTGTTACTGACAATCAATTGACTGCCGAAAGTTTGACTCTCTCTTTTGGGGTAACTCCGATTGTTTCTGATTTTCCGTCCGGAGTCTTCACCTCTTCTGATCCTGTCCTCAGCAACTTAGTTAAGCAAGAGATTGTGACTCAAGGTGATACCATTTTAATCGTTCATGGCTCTCACTGGCAAAAGCCAGGCAACACTAACGCTCTCTCTATCGTGACAATTTGAGGACTTGTCCAACCTCAATGTAGTTGGCTTGAGTGATCTCATTATTTTTGGCAATCTCTACCCAACGGTATCCATCGCCATATGCTCGTACTGCAATACTCCAGAGATGATCTCCTTTGGCAACAGTGTAGCTCTCGCCGTCAATTTTGTTGGCTGACTCGCTCTTAACCTCCGCAACTTTGTCGCTCTTGATCTCAATTACTGCCACTTTGGGCATCTTGAGCTCCTGTCCAATCTCGATATGGCTAGCATTTTTTAAACCATTTTCTTTGGCAATATCTACCCAGTTATAACCGCTACCGTAATATTTTGCAGCAATCGCCCACAAATGGTCGCCCTTTTCGACCTTAATAGTCTCAGGGAGTTCGGTTGGATATTTCTTTCCATCCTCTTTTACCTCAACCACTACCTCACCCACTTTTTCGCTCGGCATCGCAGTCTGCTCTGCTTCGGTCGAGATGGTTGATTTGTTGGCATTGTACATTCGCATAACCAGTACCCCAATCAAAAACACGGTCACAATTCCAAAAAGCATGGACAGCATGCTCTCATTTAGCTTAATAGTTTTCAGTAACTGCTTAATTTTGGTCTCCATGAAGAACTCCTTTTCTTGGGCAGAAAATTATTGTTAAGATCACAATAGCAAATCCCTATGGGGCGTGTCAATGACACTTTCCGCAACATCAGCTATAATATCTATTACAACTGGGGCTGTAGCGAAGTTGGTTATCGCACCTCCCTGTCACGGAGGGGATCGTGGGTTCGAGTCCCATCAGCCTCGCCCAGAGTATTAACAAATTAATATTGGAGGTCAGTTATGCAAACATCAACCATTCTTATTCTCTTAGTCGTCGGCACTGGCCTCTATCTTATTTCCCTCTACAACTTCTTCCAAACCAGTCTTACCCGCATCAAAGCCAGCATCCAGGAGATCGGCAACCAGCTCAAGCGTCAATTTGATCTGATCCCCAACCTCGAGGCAAGTGTGAAAGGTTATCTCAAACATGAGAAGGATATCTTAACCATGCTCGCTGACGCTCGCCGAGCTGTTAGCTCAGCCGCCAAATCAGGTAGTCTCGCCAAGCAAAGTGCCGCTGCCAGCATGCTCGGCGATGTCCTCCCTCGCCTCTCTGTCATAGTCGAGAGCAATCCTCAACTCCAGGGCAATACTACCGTCCAAAACCTGATGGAAGAGTTACGGGATACTGCCGACAAGGTGATGTACGCTCGTCGCACCTTGATCGACCTTTCGGCTGACTACAACATCCGTATCGTCACCTTCCCTAGCAACATAGTCGCCAAAATGTTTGGTTTTGTTGAGCAGGCTGGTCTTAAAGTTGCCGACATGGAAGGGGCAACTAGCGTTAGTACCCATGAGACCAAGTCCCCCAAAATCAATCTCTAAATATGTTAAATATCTACGAGCAAATTGACAGTAACAAACGTCGAAGCTGGCTAATTATTGCCTTCTTTATCGCTTTTGTAACCGCCTTCGGCTACTTCTTTACCTATCTCTACGGCTACGACTATAGCTACCTCATTTTTGCCGTCCTTATCTCAGGCGTTGGTAGCTTTATCAGCTACTACAATAGCGACACTATTGCCCTAAGCCTAGCCGGTGCCCACCCCGTAACTCACAAAACTCATCCCCAATACTTAAATATTATCGATAACCTTTCCCGCGTAGCTGGTGTACCCACCCCCAAGACTTATGTCATCAACAGTCCAGCTCTCAACGCCTTCGCCACTGGTCGTGATCCCGCTCATGGTGCTGTAGCTGTCACTCAGGGACTCCTCGATACGCTGACCCGTACCGAACTCGAAGGAGTCCTAGCCCACGAACTCTCTCATATCAAAAACTACGATACTCGTCTCATGACTATTGTCGCCATTTTAGTTGGCAGTATTGCCATGATCCTCGATTGGTCCTGGCGGATTTCCTGGCATAAAGGGGGCAATAATAATGATAATGATCGTGGTGGTAACGCGATTATCGTGATTATCGGACTCGTCTTTATCATCCTCGCGCCCATTATTGCTCAATTGATCCAGCTCGCTATCAGTCGTCGCCGTGAGTTCTACGCCGACGCTAGTGCCGCCCATATTACCCGCCAGCCCTCTGGCTTGATTAACGCCCTTAAGAAAATTATGGCTCACGAAGATGTCAAATTGGAGCGTGCCAATACCGCAACCGCCCATCTCTACATCGACGACCCTGTGACCTCCGAAACCCATGGTACCTGGCTCGCCAAGATGTTCTCCACCCATCCCCCGATCAGTGAGCGTATTCGGGCTTTAGAAGGACGCGCCTAAGTGGTAAACTAATGGTCATGAGCAAAGCACAAATTATTACCCAAGATGATGTTTCACATGTGGCCAAATTAGCCAATCTTAAACTCTCGCCACAGCAGTTACAAAAATTTCATCCTCAACTAGAGTCAATTTTGGAATACGTTAAGTTAGTCCAGGCCGCACCCACCCAACAAGTTGAAGAAACCTCCCAAACCACAGGACTAACCAATGTTTGGCGAGAGGATATCGTAGATTCCACTCGTACCTTTACTCAAGACCAAGCTCTATCTAATGCCCATGCCCAACATAATGGTTACTTTGTAGTTCCCGCCATTTTTGAGGAGCAAGATGCGTAACGACATTTCTAGAATTGACGAAATATATAGTAACTTTGCTCGCTATGGGGACAAATTAAACGCATTTATTACCCTACGTGAGCAAAAGCAGGTACTTGCAGATTTTGCCCATGCACCCAACGGTCCACTAAAAGGTGTGACCTACGTGCTCAAAGATGCCTACGTTACCAAGGGTATTAAAACAACAGTTGCCTCAAATGTTTTAGGCAACTTTATCCCGCCTTATGATGCAACCGTCTATCGCAAAATGACCGAGGCAGGGGCAATTCTACTTGGCAAGATGAATATGGATGCCTGGGGACACGGTGGTAGTACCGAAAATACTGATTTTGGCCCCTCACATAATCCCTGGGATCAAAAACGGGTAGCCGGTGGCTCTTCGGGCGGTACAGCCGTCGCTATTGCAGCTAATCTCGCAGAATGTGCCATCGGTGAAGATACGGGTGGCAGTATTCGTAACCCTGCAGATTGGAATAACATTACCGGGCTCAAAGTAACCTACGGTCGCGTTAGTCGCTATGGTGCTATCGCCTATGCTAGTAGCTTTGATACAGTTGGCCCTATGGCACATACTGCTGCCGATTGTGCGGCAATTCTCTCTGTTATCGCAGGAGAGGATCCATATGATGCCACCTCTTCCCCCCATCCAGTAGATGATTATGTTTCACATCTATCTGATAGTCTCAATGGTAAGGTGATCGGGATCCCAACCGAAATGTTTGACAAAGGTCTTGATCCCGAAATCAAGTCCACAATTCTGGCCAGTAAAGCAATCTGGGAAAAACTTGGTATTAAAGTTATCGAGATTAGTTTACCTATTGCCGATCTAGCACTCGCAGCCTACTACCTAATCGCCCCCTCCGAAACTAGCTCCAATCTTGGTCGCTACGATGGCATTCGGTATGGCAATGATCGCTCGCATTTTACCGACGAAACCATGCGCCGCATCATGATCGGCACATATGCTCTCTCTGCTGGGTATTACGATGCCTATTACCGCCAGGCCCAAAAAGTTCGCACACTCCTCATCCAAGCATATGCCAAAGCCCATTCACAATGTGATGTTATTCTAATGCCGATCATGCCCACACATGCGACTAAAATTGGCGAAATCGTGAGTGACCCACTTGCCAATCTTTTAGCTGATATTTATACGACCTCGCAAAATCCAGTGGGTGTTCCGTCCCTAGCCATTCCCGCTGGCTTTTCTCAATCCGGTCTACCAATCGGCATGCAGTTAGTAGGCTCAAAATTCTCTGAATCACTTTTACTTGCCATGGGTCATCAATATCAGCAAATTACAGATTGGCACACAAGGAGTCCGAAATTATGACCTACCAGCTTATCTGTGGTGCCGAAATTCATGTTGAGCTCAACACCAAAAGCAAGATGTTTTGTGGCTGCAAAAATGATCCCTTTGGGGCTACTAAGCCCAATATCTACACTTGTCCCGTCTGTTTGGGTATGCCAGGAGCTCTCCCCGTACCTAACAAAAAAGCGATTGAAGACTGTATCCTGATCGGTCTCGCCCTCGGCTGCAAAATTGCTCGCGTGAGCAAATTTGACCGCAAACACTACTTTTATCCCGATCTCCCCAAGGGCTATCAGATTAGTCAGTACGACGAGCCTTTCTGCTACGAGGGTAAAGTCGAGACTAGCTTCGGCCCTGTCCGGATCACCCGTGTCCACATGGAAGAGGATACTGCCAAGATGCACCATGAAACAATATCCGTAGGGGCGAGGCATGCCTCGCCCGTATCTCTTATTGATTTCAATCGTAGTAGTGTCCCCCTGGTTGAGATCGTCACCGAGCCAGACATCAAAAGTGGTGAGATGGCCAAAGAATTTTTGAAAAAGGTTCGCGATATCATCCGTGCCCTTGGCGTCTCCTCCTGCGATATGGAAAAGGGCTCGATGCGTTTGGAAGCAAATATATCCCTCTCCCCCGTAGGGGCGGGGTCTTCCCGCCCGTTACCCTTGTCTCCATCCGAATTACCCAATTACAAGGTCGAGGTCAAAAACATCAATTCCTTCCGCTTCTTCGCCAACTCCCTCGACTTCGAATTTAAGCGTCAATCCGAAATCTTGGACAAAGGTGAGACCCCCGTGCAGGAGACTAGGGGATATCGCGATGGTCGCGGTACAGTCAGTCAGCGGGTGAAAGAGGGGGCAGCCGACTATCGCTACTTCCCAGATCCCGACATCCCTCCAATTCTGGTAAGCGAGGAATGGCTCGACTCGATTAAAGCTCGCTTGCCCCAGCTCCCCGATGACATTGCTTCTGAGTTAGTCGCCTCTGGCGTCCCCGCCTCCGCTGCCAAAATTATCGTAACTAACGCAGAAATGATGGAGTTTATTACCCAAGTGAAAAAACTGGATCCAAAAAGTGTACGTTTTGCTGCCAATGATCTGGTCAACAAAAAAATTGAACTTGGCAAACTTACTCCCGAGCAATATTTAAAGGATCGCCAAGCAAAATCAGCCGACAAAATCACTAACGAGGCGACTCTTACGGATCATTTGCAGAAAATTATTACAGCTAACCCCAACATTGTTGCCGAGTACAAAGCCGGCAAAACTACAGTCTCCGCCTTCTTCATTGGTCAGCTCATGCGCGCGACCGCCGGCCACGCCGACCCATCTGTTGCCAACAAACTCCTCGTCGATCTGCTACACTAATCCTACTGCCCAGGTTTACGGATGTACGGCTTTACGGCTATACTGATATACGTATATGTCTCTCGATTTCGCCCATCTTCACGTTCATACCCAGTACAGTCTTCTCGACGGCTTATGTAAGGACGAGGATTTGCTCGCTACCGCCCAGAGTTATGGCATGGAAGCCGTCGCCCTGACCGATCACGGCTCGATGTACGGCACTATCCACTTTTATAACACCATGCGCAATGGCAATGTTAAGCCTATTATTGGCATTGAGACTTACTACACCGCCGGATCTCGTCTCGACAAAAGCAAAGAATATAAAACCCACCATCTCCTTCTCCTAGCCAAGAACCTTACTGGCTATCACAACCTCCTCAAGTTAGCGAGCATTGCTCACCTCGAAGGTTTTTACTACAAACCTCGTATCGACTGGGAGGTGCTCTCTCAGTATCACGAGGGCTTGATCGCTACGACGGGTTGTGCTCACGGTGAGATCCCAGTCCTTTTGCGAAATGGCGACATCGCCAAAGCCGAGGATCGCCTCCGCGCTTATCTCGATCTCTTCGGCGACGACTACTACATCGAACTTCAGCGCCACGATGGTTTGGAGGAAATGCTTAATCCCCTTAACGATGAGCTTATTAAGCTCTCTCGCAAGTTTGGTGTCCCACTTATTGCCACCAACGACGTCCACTACGTGCACAAGGATGATGCTCGCGCTCAGGACGCTCTCCTGGCTATTGGCACTCGCACTACGCTTGATGACGCCAACCGCTTTACCATGAGCGAATCGCAGTCTTACTACTTTAAGAATAAAGAGGAGATGTCTGACCTCTTCCACGATCTTCCAGAAGCTCTCAAAAATACCAAGGTAATTGCGGATAAAGTCGATCTCACCATTCCCACAGGAAAAATGATCTATCCCAAGTATCCTGTCCCAGAGGGCAAAACACCTGAGGATTATCTCAAAGAGATGGTGATGGAAAAGCTCCCCGACCGCTACCCACATGCGGACCAAAGCATTATTGATCGCGCCAACTATGAGCTCGAGGTGGTCTGTACCAAGGGTTATGCCAGTTACTTTTTAATTGTCCAGGACTTTATCAACTGGGCCAAAAGCCATGGCATCCGAATTGGTCCCGGTCGTGGTAGTGCAGCCGGCGCCATCATTAGTTACATTCTTCGTATCACCTCCGTTGATCCGCTCTACCATGGCCTCCAGTTTGAGCGCTTTATGAATCCGCAGCGCCCGAGCCCTCCCGATATCGACGTGGATATCGCTGACGTTGGTCGTGACCGTGTGATTGAGTACGTGACCGAAAAGTATGGGACTGACAAAGTGGCTCAGGTTATCACTTTTGGGACGATGGAAGCCAAAGCGGCAGTCCGTGATATTGGTCGCGTCTTGGGTATGCCTTACTCAGATCCCGATATGGTAAGCAAGCTTATTCCCCTCGGGAGTAGTCTTGATGAGGCCCTAACCTCTGTCCCCGAATTGACCGAGCTCTACAAAAATCCCAAGTACAAAGAACTCATTGATTTGGCCAAAAAAGTCGAAGGTGTCGCTCGCCACTCTAGTACTCACGCCGCCGCCGTCATCATCGCCGACGCTCCCCTGACCAACTACACTCCTGTCCAGCGTGATAGCAAAGAGGGCAAGATCACGACTCAGTATGACATGTATGCGCTCGACCTTAATGTGAAACCCGATGCTGTTGGTTTGCTCAAAATGGACTTTTTGGGTTTGCGCAACTTAACCATCCTCCAAAATGCCGTTAAGCTCATCCAAGATACGCGCAATTTCCGCGTTGATTTGTCAGGCCTCCCACTCGATGACAAAAAAGTCTTCGAGTTGCTCTCTCGCGGAGAGACCACCGGAGTCTTTCAAATGGAATCTCCCGGCATGCGCCGCCTGGCCAAGCAACTCAAGCCCGATATTTTTAGCGATATTGTCGCTTTGATCGCGCTATACCGTCCCGGCCCCATGGCGCTAATCCCCGACTTTGTCAAAGGCAAATTAGAGCCAGACAATGTCAAATATCTTCATCCCGACCTCAAACCAATCTTGGGTGAAACTTATGGAATCGTCGTCTATCAAGAGCAGGTTTTGAAAATCGCCAATGTTATGGCCGGTTATAGTCTTGGCGAAGCCGATATCTTGCGTCGTGCCATGGGCAAAAAGAGTGTCGAGACCATGAAAAAGGAGCATGCCAAATTTATTAAACAATCAGGTGTGAAAGGCTACCCAGAGGCTTTGGCTGAGAAAGTCTGGAGCTTCGTCGAACGCTTTGCGGGCTACGGTTTTAACAAAGCACACGCGACTAGCTATGCCATGATCGCATACCAAACAGCCTACCTTAAGGCACACTATCCCGTGGAGTACATGACCGCACTAATGAGTGCGGAGAGTGGGCGCGAAGACAAAATGGCCATGTCTCTCGAAGAATGTCGTAGTATGGGAGCCAAGGTGCTACCTCCCGACATCAACAAGAGTAGCGCTGATTTTAGTATTGTTGCCGATACGAATAGTCTCGATGATCGCGCAATCCGCTATGGCTTTAACGCGATCAAAAATGTCGGTAGTGCCGCAATCGACAATATCCTACTCGAACGTACTGGGGCAGGGGAGTTTAAAAGTTTCACCGACTTTATCAAACGCGTAGATAATCAAAAAGTTAACAAAAAAGTTCTCGAGAGCTTGATTAAAGTTGGTGCTTTCGACGCTTTCGGCAAGCGTGCCGTAATTCTTGACGAAATTGAGCGAGTCCGAGCCAAAGTGGGCAAAACAGGGGCGGAGAGAAACAGCAATCAGGGCGGTTTATTCGATAATCTTATCGAAGAAGAGGTGAGCATTGTCGACGACTGGAAGTCGACCAAAGAAGAATTTACCAACCGTGAATTAATGGAGATGGAGCGTGAGCTATTAGGTATTTACCTCCGCGAGCATCCCAGTCAAAAACTTCTCAAAAAAGCAAGAAACGAATGGACTACTCAACTATCCGAAATCGACGAGAAAAAGGGTCAAAAGGCAACCGTGGCCGCCATCATCAAAACTGCGCGGACAGTAGTGACCAAGACCAAACAGCAAGAAATGGCCTTCCTTCTCCTAACCGACGAGGGGGGTGAGATCGAGGCCGTCGTCTTCCCCAAGACTTATGCCTTGGTCAAAAGTTTTTTGATCCCCAATAGTGTTGTGATCGCCAAAGGCAAGGTCGAGGAACGCGAGGATCGCCTCTCCTTTATCATCGATACAATTGAAGTTTTTAATGATCCCACAGATTCTCCTTCCCACGGGAAAACTGGAATACTGGAGGACGGGAATACTAATATCATTAATATCCCCCACGGCACCAGCAAGCCGATCCTCCTCGAGCTTAACAAGCTCCTCCAATCTAACCGTGGCGACGACAAGGTTACATTAGTCTTCGACAACGGTCATTCCTCTCGCGAACTTGTCCTCCCCTTCGGCATCAACTTGAGCAAAGACCTGCGTAGTAAAATTTCTAGCCTTCTCGATCCCATGCAGGGTGTTTCCTTGTAAGATACCTAATATTCGTATCTTACGAAGAGACACCCTGAAAAGTATTTATTGACATACGTATTTTATTTGGGTTATATTGGAGTCATGCTCCAAATATTATCCGAACCAATTGATGTTATTATGTCTTCTGTAGGGGCGAGGCATGCTTCGCCCGTGTCATTGTGTTGGCACAATCGTGATTATCCAGTCACCCAGGTCGGTCTCCACCATACAGTTCGGCTTGGCCGTGTCCTCCACCACATCTTCTCCGTCACCTCCCACGATCTCTTCTTCCGTCTTAACTTAAACACCGAAACTCTTCACTGGACTCTCGAGGAAATCTCCGATGGCCTACCCAACTGACTTAGAGGTTGATCCCCTAAGTACATCAGAATATATCACTTAGGAGATCAACCTTTATGTTACTTCCTTCACAATTTAATACTTCTCCTCCGGATATTATGCATATTGATTTGAATAGTTGCTTCGCCTCGGTCGAACAACAGGCCAACCCTCTCCTCCGCGACAAGCCCGTCGCGGTCGTTCATAGCAATGCTCCCTATGGTTGTATTCTCGCTGCCAGCTACGAAGCCAAGCTCTGGGGAGTGAAAACGGGGATGACCCTCGCTGACGGGAAGGCTCTTTGTCCCTGGCTCATCAGTCGTGAGGCCGATCCTCCCAAATACCGAGAGGTTCACGCCCGCTTAGGGAATCTCCTCAACCAATTTTCTGATCGTGTCATCTCCAAATCCATTGATGAATATTGTTTAATTCTCCCCGTAGGGGCGGGGTCTTCCCGCCCGTGCGATCCATTTGCCATTTCTCAATCCATCAAATCTCGTATCCAATCCGAGGTAGGCGATTACCTCCGCGTCTCAATCGGTGTTAGCACCAACCAAAATCTAGCCAAGCTAGCCTCAGGCCTACACAAGCCAAACGGCTTCGATATTATCGATTCTCACAATTTTATGGATGTCTATCAAAAAATTACCTTACAAGATTTTTGTGGCATTAACATTCGCAATGAGGCTCGTCTCCACCGGGTCGGGATCTTCACTCCTCTTCAATTTTACGAGGCCAGCATTCAGACTCTCACCTCCGCCTTTGGTAGCATTCTCGGCCGTTATTGGCATACATATTTACACGGTTACGAGGTAGGGGCAGACCTGCCTGCCGGCAAGGCAGGTTATCATCCGCCCGTCAAATCATTTGGTCAATCCTACGTTCTCCCACACCCCATGCTATACGACGAGTGGCGTCCCATCCTCGCCAAATTGGTAGCCAAAGCCGCCAGGCGTCTCCGCGCCCACGGGAGTCACGCCACCGCTGTCCACCTTGCCTTGAGATATAGCGATCATAATCATTGGCACACCAGCCACCAACTCCACACCTCACTCTTCACTGACTTCGATCTTCTCGCCGCTACCCTCGCTCTCAATCCTCCTCTCACCCAACCAATAAAAAAGCTTGCTATTACCTTCTTCGGCTTACGTCGTGACAATCACCAGCTTAGTTGTCTCCGCGACTACCAATCTGATCAAAAATTGACTCTCGCCCTTGATTCTCTCAATAATCGCTATGGTGAATACATCGTGAAATACGGGAGCTTCTTAGGCTCCGAGGGCCACGTCAAAGATGCTATTGCCTTTGGAAAATAATGCTAATATAAAAATATGATAGTTACACTCAACACACTCCCAAACTCGCCAATTGGCGGAATTCTTATCCAGCATGTCCGTCGCCTGGATAATTGCATCATTAATCAATCCACCCTCTCCGCTTGCCATACTCGTTTATCTGGCCTATGGTATTATGTCGCTATACACATCAATTTACTTATTAAGGAGAATCTATGATTGATACCTCTTCGCTCTATGTCAATAGTATTGTGTGGGGTGTCATGTTGATTGCCTTCTTCTTAATGATTCTTACTGACAAAATCAAGTTTAAGAACAAATAACATGCAACTCACCAACAAAGCCGTAATAGTCACAGGCGCCAGCGACGGGATCGGGCGCGAGATCGCCCTCGCTCTGGGCAAAAGAGGAATCAACGTCGCCCTCGTCGCCCGCAATGCCGACAAGTTAAACAGTGTCCTCTCCGAGCTAATCAAACTAGGAGTCACCAACTCCCACGCTTACATCTGCGACCTCCAAAAGCCGACCCAGATCAAATCTGTTTTTGCCCAAATAATCTCTGATTATGGTCCCGACCTCATGGGTTTGGTCAACAATGCCGGCATCTGGCAGAAAAAGGCTCTTCTCCCCGCTATTCCTGACCGCGAAATTAGAGATGTGATTGAGACCAATCTGCTCGGCGTCATCCACACTACCAAGGTGGTGCTCCCTCATTTCCTCACACTCCCCGAGGCAGCCGTTATTAACGTCAGCTCTCGCTCCGGTTGCTCCGCCCAACCCCTACAATCCGTCTACTCCGCCGCGAAATGGGGAGTGAAAGGCTTTACCGAAGTACTCAAAGTTGATCTTCAGGATACTCACGTTCATGTCGCTGGCGTCTATCAGGGTGGCACCAATACCGCGATGTTTAACAAAACTGGCGAAGATTTCTCTCCCGAGAAACTCGCTTCCTTTATCCCAGCCGACTCGCTCGGCGAACTAATTGCTACAATGTTAACCTTACCCGCTCAAACCTGGATTAGTGAAATTCACGTCAACAATAAATGAAATACGCATTGACCCGCAGTCGTCGCGGGAGCGTCTCTCTCCAAATTGGGAAAAAGGGAGAGCTCGTTGTACGTGCTCCCTACCTTTATCCTACCTATCTCATCGACCGCTTTGTCGAGAGTAAAAAATCCTGGATCACTCGCCATCGCAAAAAGCTCAAAGCCCCGATTCCTCGCCTCAAGCGCTTCATCTCTGATCAAGATTTAAAATTAATGATTAATAAATTAATTAAAAATTATAAATTAAAAATTGGCTACTCTCCCTCATCCCTCCGCTTCACCAACGTCCGCTCCTACTGGGGAAGTTGCTCGCCCAAGGGAGTGCTCTCTTTCAACCTCAAACTAGCCTTTACCAATGCGGCTGCTGTTGAGTACGTCGTCGTCCATGAGCTCTCTCACCTCAAATATCGTGGTCATGGCAAAATGTTCTGGAATTTGGTCAACAAAACGTACACAAGCACCAAAGAGGCTCGTGCTTTCCTCCGCACCATTCCCCGCTCGCTATAGCGTGCAAACGTGCTGACGTGTAAACGTGTTACGATACTAATTATCATGGACAAATTCACTGCCATCTGGCTCTCACATTCGAGTATTAGTAATTTCAAAAACTGCCCCCGTGCCTACTATCTCAGTAGCATCTACCGCGACCCCCGCACCAATCACAAAATTAGTCTTGTAACCCCCGCCATGTCACTCGGCTCCGCCGTCCACGAAGTCCTCGAATCTCTCTCTATTCTCCCCACCTCCGAGCGTTTCAAAGTCTCCCTGCTTGATCGTTACAAACTAGCCTGGGCTAAGGTTAGTGGGCAAGTTGGTGGGTTCACAGATCAAGTAACCGAGGAGTCCTATCGAAAAAGAGGGGAAGAGATGTTGCGTCGTGTGATGACTCACCCCGGACCACTTCAAAACAAAGCCGTCAAAATTAAAATGAATCTACCCTACTACTGGATTAGTGAGGAGGATAATTTGATCCTCTGTGGCAAGCTCGATTGGCTAGAATATATCGAAGCTGAAGATGCTGTTCATATTATCGATTTTAAAACCGGGATAGGGGAGGAGAGCGTCGACTCCCTCCAGCTCCCCATCTATCACCTGCTTGCCCACAACTGCCAAACCAGAGAGGTTAAGAAAGCTAGTTATTGGTATATTAGTCGTGATGACCTGCCCGTTGAGAAAAAATTGCCGGATCTCGAAAAATCTAAAGAATTAGTATTAAAAATTGGGAAAGAAATTAAGCTAGCCCGCGCTCTTAACCGTTTTAAATGCCCAATGGGGGATTCTGGTTGTAAGCACTGCGTTCCTCTAGAGAAGATAGTCCAGGGCAAAGCTACTTTTGTTGGTACCGGCGACTACGGTACAGATCTCTACGCCAACTTTGAAAATGCCTCCTTGCCCCAATCCGAAATCTTGTAATATAATAAACTATGCCGCTCAAAGACTTTGATTCAGCAAAATACGTAATACATAATACAAAATACATCTTCGTCTCCGGTGGAGTTCTCTCAAGTCTCGGGAAAGGTATCACAACTAGCTCACTTGCCATGCTTCTGCAGTCCCACGGTTACTCCGTGACCGTCGTCAAATGCGAAAACTACCTCAATATTGATAGTGGTCTCATTAATCCCCTCGAGCACGGTGACGCTTTCCTTTGTGAAGATGGCACTGAGACCGACATGGATCTCGGCAACTACGAACGTTTCTTGGGTCGTAACCTTGGGAGCCACAACTTTGTCACCATGGGTCAAATCTATAAGGCAGTGATCGACCGCGAGCGCGAAAATGGCTATGGCGGCGAAGATATCGAGGCCATCCCCCATGTTACCGACGAAATTATCTCTCGTATTAAAAATGCTGCCGAAAAAGACACCGCTGAGATCTGCTTGGTTGAGCTCGGTGGTACCGCCGGCGAGTACCAAAACGTCCTCTACTACGAAGCCGCTCGTATCATGAAGCTACGAGAAGAAGATACTGTCCTTCACGTCCACGTCAGCTATCTCCCGACACCCGAGCACATCGGCGAACCCAAGACCAAGCCAACTCAGCTCTCCGTAAAGCAACTCAACGCCATGAGTATCCAGCCCGATTTCCTCGTAGCCCGCACCGCTGGCGAACTAGATGAGCGCCGTCGTGATCGCCTTGCTCTCTTCTGCAACATGCACGGCGAAGATGTGATCGTCAACAAAGATATGCCCAGCATTTATCAAGTCCCGCTTTCTTTCAAAGAACAGGGTTTTGATCTTAAAGTCCTCAAAAAACTTGGGCTAAAAGTTGGCAATCCCGATCTCTCTGCCTGGGAAGATTTTGTGAAAAAGGCCCTCGCCCCCAAAACCAAAAAATTAACCCTTGCCATCGTCGGCAAATACTTCAAGACCGGCGACTACAACCTCAAAGACAGCTATCACGCCCTTTTCGAGGCGCTTGATCACGCCAGTATCCACGAAGGAATCGAGCTAGAGATCAAAAGCATCAATTCCGAAATTATTGAAAAAGAGGGGACCAACCAACTTAACGGGGTTGGCGCGATTATTGTCCCGATTGGCTGGGGTGCTAGAGGTACAGAAGGCAAAATTGCCGCCATTAAATACGCTCGTGAAAACAAGATTCCCTATCTCGGGCTCTGCTACGGTCTCCAACTCGCCAGTATTGAGTTCGCCCGTCATGTCGTCGGTCTAGAGGGAGCAAGCTCTACAGAGATAGATCCCAAGACCCAATATCCAATTGTCCATGACATTCCCTTTGATCCCAAATATCAGCGTATTAAAGGGAACGGCGTTAGTATGCGTCTGGGTGGATACAAATGTATCCTTAAAGAGGGGACTCTTGCCCACGATGTCTA
>Ga0172375_10006033_pt1 | contig 17149 bp, 13 predicted proteins | sample LakKiv1m_FD_114537 | JGI IMG/M metagenome (GOLD analysis project Ga0172375, IMG submission 114537) | Freshwater microbial communities from Kabuno Bay, South-Kivu, Congo - kab_092012_11.1m | ecosystem: Environmental > Aquatic > Freshwater > Lake | place: Democratic Republic of the Congo...
GGAAGAGGAGGCCTCTCTTTTGGAGATCGCGCGCCTGGTGGGTATTGAGTCGCTTTCTTTCGAAGACCGTCTGGTCTTGGAGTTAGCCAAATCCATACGCGAAGACTTTCTGCATCAGAACGCCTTTAACGAAGTGGACACCTATACCTCTCTAAACAAACAGTACCTCATGTTGAAGTTGGTAATGCTCTACTATTCTTTAAGTAAGGAAAAACTTAAAGAGGGAGTAGACTTTGAGAAGATAGCAAAATTGGCGGTGCGCGAGAAGATCAGTCGCCTAAAATATATCCCTGAAGAGAACCTTCAGGAATTTAAACAGGTAGAAAAGGAGCTAAGGGAAAGCTATGCTTAGAGAATATCTTACCGTAGGATCGGTCTCCGGGCCTTTGGTGGTAGTGGAGAAGACCGAAAACATAAAATACGCAGAACTGGTAGAAGTGGAGTTTTCAGACGGGCTCGTGCGCAGAGGCAAGGTGCTGGAGATCTCGGCAGATAAAGCCCTGGTGCAGATGTTTGAGGGTACCCTGGGCTTAGACGTAAAAGGTTCAAAGGTGCGTTTTCTGGGGCGCACCCAGGAACTGGCGGTCTCCCCTGATTTAGTGGGCAGGATTTTCGATGGCGCAGGCAGGCCGCGCGATAAAGGTCCTTCTGTGATTGCCTCCAAGCGCATGGATATAAACGGTAACCCCATAAACCCCAGCTCCCGGGCATACCCTTCAGAATTTATCCAGACCGGCATCTCTACGATTGACGGGATGAATCCTCTGGTGCGCGGCCAGAAACTTCCTATTTTTTCCGCTGCCGGCTTGCCGCATGCGCGCCTGGCTGCGCAGATTGCCAGGCAGGCCAAGGTATTAGGAAAGGAAGAATCCTTTGCCGTGGTCTTTGGCGCCATGGGGATTACTTTTGAGGAAGCCGATTTCTTTATCCGAGGTTTCCGCGATACAGGGGCTATTGAGCGCAGCACTCTTTTCATAAATCTGGCCAATGACCCGGCGATTGAGCGCATCTCTACGCCGCGCTTAGCGCTTACCTGCGCCGAGTATCTGGCCTTTGACCTAGATATGCACGTGCTGGTCATACTTATTGACATGACTTTCTACTGCGAATCCCTGCGTGAGATTTCAGCTGCCCGTAAAGAAATTCCCGGACGCCGCGGTTATCCCGGTTATCTTTATACTGACCTGGCTACGCTTTATGAGCGCGCAGGACGCATCAAAGGCAAAATCGGCTCGATTACGCTTTTGCCGGTTTTGACTATGCCCGAAGATGACAAGACTCATCCTATACCCGACCTGACCGGGTACATTACCGAGGGGCAGATTATATTATCGCGCGAACTTCACCGCAGGGGCATATATCCTGCGGTAGATGTTTTGCCCAGCCTCTCGCGCTTAAAAGACAAAGGGATTGGCCGGGATAAAACCAGAGAGGACCACTCCGATGTTTTAAACCAGCTCTTTGCCTGTTATGCCAAGGGTAAGGAAGCCAGAGAGCTAGCGGTTATTTTAGGGGAGGCTGCGCTCTCTGATCTAGACAAGCTTTATCTTAAGTTCGCCGATAATTTCGAAGACACTTTTGTCAGGCAGGCAGAATCAGAGGACCGTACGATAAGCAAGACCCTGGAGATTGGCTGGTCCCTGTTAAGAGAGATCCCCAGGCAGGAATTGAAACGCATCAGGGAAGAATACCTGAAACTGTATTACGCTAAATAACCGATGATTTTAAGGATAAACCCCAATCGCATGGAGCTGCTTCGTTTGCGCCGCAGGCTCATCTTAGCCAAGCGGGGGCATAAGCTACTGCAGGACAAGCTGGAAGAGATGATGCGCAGGCTAATGCTCCTGCTGAAAGATATCGACCAGGCTAAGGCGGATTTTCAACAGAGGAACAGGCGCATAATGCTGGACCTGCTCTACTGCCGTGTCACGAGCAGGGGTTCAGATTTTGAAGAGTCGCTTTCGAAAATAAGTTCTAAGGTAGACATCTCGGTTGCCACCGCAAGAATTATGAACGTAAGAGTTCCGCTGTTAAATATAAAAAATTTAGAGATATCCGAAGATTACGATTTTCTAAAGACCTCCGGCCAGATGGACCTGGCAGTAGCCGATGCAGGCAGTTATATCCGATCCTTGCTGAAACTAGCGCAGCTCTTAAAAACCTTGGAGATACTCTCCTATGAAATAGAGCGTACGCGCAGACGCGTCAATGCCCTGGAATATTTGCTTATACCTTCGATACAGGATACCATCCGTTATATTACCCAGAAACTCAATGAGCTGGAGCGGGGCAACCTAGTCAGGCTTATGCGGGTAAAAGAAATAGTCAGCGCACATTGATGAAAGAAAAACAGCCTTTCCTTAAAACTACACTAGTTTTTTTATCGCTGCTAGCTATGTTGTCTATTTTTAGCATTGCTTCCTCCGAGATGCTCGAAAGCGAAAAGCCGCGCACGCTCTCTGTTAAAGAGCAGAGGCTGGAGAGGATTGAGGCACGCATAAAAGAGCTGGACGAGAAGCTGGACCTTACCCTCGAGCAGAAAATAAAAGTAAAAGAGGTACTTACCAAGGAAAAAGAAGAAACTCTCAAGATCTTAAATGAAGTAGCTGCCAAGGTTAAAAAGGTAAAAGACAAGTCCGATTCGGAAATAGAGACGTTTCTAACCAGGCGGCAAAGAGATCTGTTGCGCGAAGTGCCGGAAGATGAGGAGGATGAGGAGGATGAGCTGATGGAGGTCTTCAGGTCAAATAAACGTTGACCTCTATCGGCAGCCTGTTTTATAATAGAGCGTTTACAGGTAGTTGGCCTGGCTGGTAACAAGTAACTGATTTTAAAGAGAGGGGGAATAAATGCAAGAGAGGCGGACTAGGCAGATTTGGAAGGCAAAGTACACTATCCCATTTTTGGTTATTTCTGTTATATGTATTGTTATCTTTTTGTTTCTGGGTTTCTCTTCGTTTGTTTATCTGGCAGCGGTATTACAGGACGTTCTTTGTCTTCCCAGCACATGGACCATGGGTTTTGTTGGTTTTCTTTTTGTTTTGAGCGTGGCTATCTTAACCATTTTTACTTCTATGTTTATCCTGCTATTCCGCACCGTAGGAGCCCTGCCTCGGATAGAAAAGATTCTAGATAAGGTCATCAGCGGAGACTGCTCTCAGCGCATAACCGTTCGCAAGAAAGATACGATTTATTCACTGGCGGATAAATTGAATCAGATTATTGAATTGTTGGAGAAGAAGGCAAAGGGTTAAGCCTTGGGGGCGATTAGCTCAGCTGGTTAGAGCGTCTGACTTACATTCAGAAGGTCAGGGGTTCAAGTCCTCTATCGCCCACCAGAGTTAATTGTTGCAAAGAGCCCCTTTTTAAGTTACAATTTACGCTTTAAGTTTCCAGGGCCCGTGGTGCAGTCTGGTTCAGCACGTCAGATTGTCGATCTGAAGACCGCGAGTTCAAATCTCGTCGGGCCCGCCAGTAAATGAAGCGCCGTAAATCACTTGCGGCGTTTTTTTTATTTTTACCGGACTTAGCAATGAACCTGCCCTGAATTAGTTACTTTTTTATGATGAAAGTGGTATAATTAGAAAAAAATTAAACGAATGAAGAAGCATATTCCTTACTATCTGTTTATCGCAAGTTTTCTAGTGCTCTGGGCGTCTATTGTCTCAATTAACAGTTGTGTCGCCGGAGAAGATGCTGAGTATACAAAAAAATACAATTTCTCTAAAGACAAGGATTGGTTTACTGATCGTGTACCGGTTTGGAACAAAGTGCTTGCAGACTTTAGGGGTAAGCCCAACATTCGTTATTTGGAAATCGGCGTATTCGAAGGAAGATCTGCAATTTGGATGCTAGAAAATATCCTTACTCACCCTACCGCAAGACTTACCTGCGTAGATATTTTTTGGGGTCCTTACAAAAAGATATTTCTCGATAATTTAACACTCTCCGGGTTTGCGTATAAGGCGAAAATAATACAAGGAAGATCCCAGGATAAGCTAAGGCGCCTTCCTCCTAATTCGTTCGACATTATCTATATAGACGGTTCTCATATTGCATATGATGTTTTAGCAGACGCAGTGTTGAGCTGGCAGTTATTAAAAAATGGTGGGTTGCTGATTTTCGACGACTACGGCGTGGGCCATGGCCCTATACCATCAGAGTACGCGCCACGCGTTGCCGTAGATGCATTTATAACTGTCTACAGAAATAATGTAGAAATTGTTCACCGCGGCTATCAGGTTATCCTTAAAAAACAAAAAGACGATAGTTATTTTTCTCTGGGTCCATACTTATATTCTTGGGAAGAAAAACAACTGTACTTTGCCGGGACGAATAAACCAGTAGCAATATCAAATATAGAAAGAGAGTTAATTGAACGATTGTTCATTTCAAGAAGATTCGGAGAAATCAATTTTGATCTTAATAATGAGATAACAAAAGATCAGAATTTTATAGCCCTAAAAAACAGATTAAAATTAGATTTTAGAGAAAAAAAAGAACAATAACATAACGAATTGCAGTTTGTATGATGTTAGTTTCTTGATCTGAAGACTCCGCCATAAACAAGAAGCCCCCGTAAGTGATTGCGGGGGCTTCTTGTTTATAAATTACCTACCGTTTTACAATAGGAGTGGTATAATTAACAATAAGGGCGATATTTGGCCGTTGGGGGTGGTTTTTTTGTCTCCACGGGGCTAGAACCTATGCTTTCGGAGAACGAGATAAGATGGCAGTGATAACATTCAATCAGGCCTGGGAGATGTACCGCATCAAATTCGTGGTTGAAGGCAAGGCCTCCTGGGATAACTTTTGGGCCTTGCGGGATATTACATTCAAGGTAGATAAAGGTGAAACCGTAGGGATTATCGGAGAGAACGGGGCGGGGAAATCCACGATCCTTAAGTTAATCATGGGCATGATTAAGCCTGACCGCGGGACGTTAGAGGTCTGCGGCAGGGTCGCCGGTCTTCTTGAACTTGGCGCCGGGTTTCAGTTAGAGTTGACCGGCAGCGAGAATATCTATTTGAATGCCGGCCTCTATGGGTTATCCCGCGAGCAGACCAATAGCGTCTATAATGATATCGTAGGATTTGCCGATATCGGAAGATTTATTCATGCGCCGGTTAAATGCTATTCGCAAGGCATGTTGATGCGACTGGCCTTTTCCATCGCTATACACATCCATCCGGATATTCTGGTTATCGATGACACCCTGGCAGTAGGAGACGAGTATTTCCAGCGTAAGTGCATCAAGCGGGTCTTTGAACTGAAAGAACAGGGGATGACCATTATTTTTGTAACCCACGATACTCAGATGCTGAGCAGGCTCTGCCAGAGGGCAATCTTCTTGCGCGAAGGCAGGGTTATCAAGGATGGCCCGGTTTCCGCCGTACTCCCTCTTTATACGCAGATGGTCGGCTCGCGGGAAGGAGTGGGCATCTTGGAGAAGGATTCTTTGACCATTGTTTTCAACAACGGCCGCCTGTTTCTTAACTGGAAGGATAAATTAATCACTGCTCATTCGGGGGCTTATGCCTCTTTTCTTGTTTCGGAAAAGTGGTATAGCTCGCTGCAGGCATTCTGGGATGTCAAGAGCGAGGGAGGCCAGCTCTGCGCCACAGGAAGGTTTGATCAGTTGGCAGCGACGCAGACCTGGAGAGTGGAGTTCTCAGACGATTATGAAATCAAGTGGGATATCGAAATGGAATCTGATGAGCCCCTTGAGATGCGCGAAGTCTCAACCAATCTCATGCTCAGCGATAATTTTGACGAATGGTTTACGCCCCTGGAGGAGGGAGAGTTTGCCGAGATCGACGTTAAGGATAAACACTGGCAGCCGCTCCTTGACGGCAATCTTTCCAGGCGCTGCATCGGGGTGCAACATAAAGGAGAACCTAAGGCAGAGGCTGTAAATCTCATCCTGGAACGAGGACAGGATTTATCCCTGGGCCACGCCCAGATCTTTAACGGAGACTACCTGGCTCCTTGCAGGGTCCTGCAGCATAAACGAATAGCCGTGCAGAATTATGCCGGGCAGCAGGCTAACCGCTTCCTCTATTTCAGCGGCAAGATAATAGTGAATAAACTCTCCCTGGCTACCTATATAGAGCGCCTGCAGGATGAATGTGTCATCTCCAGCGGAAAATTCAAGCTGACTTTTAATAGCGGACAGGGTATCCTTTCCTGGGATGGAAGAGCCTTAACTAAGGCAGAACACGTCTTTACCGTAGTCTGTCTTGGCGGAAGATGGTATAACTCTATTACGGCGCACTGGGAGGTAAAAAAGAAGAATGGCCTTCTTGTCGCTGAGGGTAGTTGGCCGCAGGCGGGTTTGGGGCAGAGTTGGGAGATAGAAGCAAAGGGAAAGTCCGGCTTTCTCTGGAGGGTATTTTTGGTAGCCCAGAGGCAGATAACCATAGAAGAGCAACAGATGCATTTTGTGTTCTCCCCGCAGTATCAATACTGGATTAGTGAATACGGAAGCGGCCAGTTTCCGGAAGAATTTTTGGAAATTCCATCAGATGTTATGCAGCGGTGTATCTCCAGAGGCGCGGTGGGAGTTAAGAGCAGGCAAGACGACCTTGTGGATATCTCGCTGGCCTTCTCAGAAAAACTAAAGAATTTTGCCAAGTTTTTTAACACTAGTTTTTATAATAAGGCGCGCCTACTGCAGATTAATAAGATTGAACCTGAAGAATCAATGCGCTTAGAACCCGGCAGGTATCCTGTCTTTGAGTTAGAGTTTAGCGCAGGCAAGGGTCTCTTCTCCCTTCCGCAACAATGCGAGCCGGAGCTTGCCAAAGGGAAATTACGGTTTCTTTTTGATAGCGGCAGGGGGCGTATATACTGGGAAGGCGTAGAGCTGACCAAGAAGCTGGGCTTATATACTTCCTTGCGCGTAGGAGCTCGTTGGCATGACTCAGCTTCTACTGCAACCTGGAGCATAGAGGAGCGGGCTAAAAAGAGCCTGCGTCTTTGCGGCAAATGGCTGTATCTGCCCCTTGTTCAGTCCTGGAGGATTTCCCTAATCCAGGATAATCTCATTGAAGTCTGCGTAGATATGCAGGTATTGCAGAAAATTGAGATTGAATGTGCGCAGGTAAACCTTATGCTTTCGGAGCGCTACCGCAAGTGGGTGAGCGCGCAGAAGGAAGGCGTTTTTCCCTCCTTTCGGGAAGATATAGACGATAACTGGGATTGTCTTTTTTCAGAAGAGGCCAAGAAGAAGGGTATTGGGGTTTCATCTTTAGAATCAAAAAAAGGAGCATTGCCTGCAATAAATTTTTCTCCTCTTGAATACGTCAAGGGCTCTTCCCTTGCCGTGGTCAATTCCGATATCTATCATCGGGGCAGGGTATTGCAGTATTTGACAGAGGGAAAACACGTATTCTCTCCCGGGGTGTATCCGTATTACCGGGGGAACATAGAGATTACCTGAGGCTGCCAAATTTATCTATGCGCAAGATTAAAACATTGTCGATAGTTATCCCTGTCTATAACGAAGAAGAGTGTGTCCTGGACACTATACAAGATATAGTAAAGGTAGCCTCCGCAATGATCGAAGACCTTGAGGTTATTGCGGTAGATGATAATAGTTCAGATACCACTGCGGCTATCCTGCGTAACTTGGCCGCGCAAGAGAAACGATTGCGGGTGGTCAACAACCGCAGAAAGAGAGGGTTGGGTAATGCCCTGCGTACCGGATTTTGCCATGCCGCCAAAGAAGCAATCCTCTATACTGATGCCGATATGCCCTGTGACCTCGGAGAGTTAAGAAAGGCAATTACCTTAATGGAAGAAGAGGACGCAGATATAGTTTCTGCCTACCGCCTGAATAATAAGCAGGGCGGGCTCAAGCGCTATCTCTATTCCAGGGTATTCAACTTCTTTATGCGTACCTTGTTTCATCTGGGCGTCAGGGATATCAATTTTTCTTTTAAGCTTTTTAGAAAAAACCGGCTGGACGCCTTACGGCTAGAATCACAGGGCTCTTTTATTAATGCCGAATTATTCGCCAAGGCTGTTAAGGCGCAGTATAAGATTGTTCAGTTTCCGGCGTTCTTTCTGCTTCGACAGAGGGGTAAATCTAAGCTGGATAATATCGGTAATATCGCGACGATTATCTGCGAGTCGGTTCTTTTTCTGTGCAAACAGCGGCATTCCTGACCAGGGACTGTTAATCGATGAGAGAATTGAGAGGGGGCAGTTTCCGTGAATTTTATGCTGCGCTTCCCTGGCGCTACAAGCTTTATGTTAACCTGCGTTTAAGCAGCTGTCCTTTTGAAAAGATCGAAAAGGCGGTGCCTGCTGCAGGTAGGATCCTTGATCTTGGCTGCGGAGTGGGATTATTCTCATTTTTCCTAACTTCAGGCTCTAAGCAGCGGGATATCCTGGGAGTTGATTGCAGGAGAGAACGTATCCTTCTGGCCCGCAAGATTAATGCCGAGAGAGGCTCTGCGGGGATTGATTTTAGGCATGCCGATATTGTTTCCTGGGAGTACGGCAGCGATTATGACTGCATACTCTTAAGCGATGTCCTCTATCAGCTTCCGCTGGCGGACAAAAAGAAGGTTTTAAAGAAGAGTTTTTCTGCTTTGAGCAGCACAGGGGTGTTGGTGGTTAAAGAGGTTGAGCTCGGGCCCTCCCTGAAGATGCTCTGGTGTTATCTGCAGGAATGTTTTATGGCGCGCATAGCCGGTTTAAATACCAGGCGGGTAGAGGCTATGAGTGCCAACGGCCTCTGCGCAATTATCCGCGAGGCCGGGTTTCGGGTCAGAAGCGAGAAGATAGATCAAGGCTATGTCTACCCTCATATTCTCTGCGTAGGTAGAAAAGATGAGTAAGCAGTTAAAGGTTCTCCTTGTTAATCCTCCTTCAGAGCAGCCCTGTATAAGGGATTACTACTGCAGTTTCTCGTCACAGGCTAGTTACTACTGGCCCCCTCAGGACCTGGTGCTTTTAAGCGGCACCCTGAAAGATATTACGCAGGTTGAGTATTTAGATCTGCAGGGGCAGCGGCTGGGCGCGAAAGAGGGGCTGGAACGCATCGCCAGGAACGCTTATGATGCCGTAGTGTTTACCAGCGGTTCGCTTAGCCTGGAGACAGACCTTTTGTTTATAAGGATGGTAAAGGAGCGCCTGCCGCAGGCCAAGACTATCGTCAGCGCCGCGCCTTTTATCTTTATCGGAGAACAGGTTATCCGGCAATCGCCTTTCTTAGATGGCATACTGCTCGATTTTACCAACGCAGACCTGCTTTATTTTCTGAGTAGAGAGTATGATTGTATAAAAAATATGTTCTACCGCCGCGAAGACGGCGGAATAATTTTAGAAAACAGGCCTTTAGCTGATAGTTTTTCTCTACCTGCGCCTAATCACAAGCTTTTCCTTTCCGGTTTACACCGGATGCCTCCTTTTGTTTTTGGCCATAAGCCATTTCTGACTACCATTGCCTCCACCGGATGTCCTTTTAAGTGCACTTTTTGTGTTGCCGGACGGGTTAAATACAGATACAGGGAATTAGACAATCTTATTGCTGAGCTTAGAGAGATGCACTCAAAGCTAGGGGTAAGGAATGTGTTCTTTGCCGACTGCCATTTTCTTGCTAACCCCATCCGTAGTTCGGCTATCTGCTCAGAGCTTATCTCTAATTTTTCCGGAACCCTGAACTGGATCTGTAATAGCCGTATCGAGCCACTCCTTGATGAAAAGATGGTGATCTCGCTCAGCAAGGCAGGATGCAAGATGGTTATGATAGGTGCGGAGAGCGCTTCTTCCGAGATGCTTGACCGCTACGCCAAGGGTCTCTCGGCGCAGGACGTGGAGAAGGCAGTCCGTTACTGCCGCAGGCAGGGGATTTATACCCTTCTTTATTTTATCCTCGGCCTGCCTGGTGAAGATGAGATTTCCCTGCGGCGCACCAGAGAATTCATTGACCGGACTGCCTGCGATTTTATATCGCTTAGTTTTGCCATGCCAGATTTTGGTACTGCGCTCAGAGATGTTGCAATCGATGCCGGGTTGTGTGATAACGAGCTTGGGGGCTGGGACCACACACGCATTCCCTACCTTAAAAGCACGTACTCCACTGATGAGCTTATCGGGATCAGGAAGAGTATTTACCGCAGATTTTATTTTAAGCCCCGCAGGCTGCTAGAGAGGGCAAAGGATATAAGATCGTTAAGATTTGTTGACCTGGAAGAGGGGATGAGATTATTAAAAAGCTGGTGGTAAATGCGGATGACTTTGGCCTTGCCTCCGGGATGAATCGGGGGATCATGGAATCGGTCGGGGGCGGATATGTCTCGAGCGTTTCTCTGTGTGTCAATGGCAGGGCTTTCGAAGAAGCGCTGGCCTTGATAAGGAAGAATCCCCGTCTTGATATCGGACTGCATATTGTCCTGGTTGGGGAGAGGCCGGTGAGCGAGCCTGAGCTTATAAAAAGCCTGGTCGATAGAGGAGGGAATTTCCATAAAGATGCCTTTATTTTTCTCGGGCGTTACCTTCTGCGCAGGATTAATGCGCAGGAGATCGAAAGCGAGATCAGCGCCCAGTTTCAGAAAGCCATGGAGGCGGGCCTTAATATTTCCCATGTGGATAGTCACCAGCACCTGCATATGCTACCGGGGATTTTAGATATTATCATCAGGATGTGTAAGCGTTATCGCGTCTCTTTTATCCGCACGCCCCGTTGTCCTGTGGCCAGGCATTGGCGTTTTGCCGGAAAGAAAAAGATATTTGCTCAGCTGGGGCTGAATGTATTATCAGCGCTGGCCAGAAATAAGATTGATGCCTCGGGGTTACGCACTGTCGATGTTACCAGCGGGACGCTATACTCCGGCGCGCTGAATGAAGAGCGTTTTTCAGCTTTCGTCTCTTCGCTGGAAGACGGAATCGCAGAAATTATCTGCCACCCTGCTTTCGTAGATACCTTTGTTTCAGAGCGATACGGAGACTGGCACTACGATTGGGAGGGTGAGCGCAGGTTTTTGGCTTCAGATAGGCCCGGGGTGTATATGAAGCGCCGTGAGGTTACCCTGACTGATTTCTCTAGCCTGGCCAATGGATTTTAAGGGTGGTTACCATGATTAAGTCTAAAACTGGCTGCGTTAAGAGGGCGCTGTTAATCAATCCTCCGACAGGGTTATATGACCGCTATGAGCGTTGTCAGGCATTGACGGAATCAGAGTCTGTGAATATAATCCGGCCGCCCCTGGACCTTATGTATCTAGCTGCTATATGCAGGAGGCAGGGGGTGGAGGCGGCAATCCGCGACTACCCCGCCCAAAAGGCAGGATGGCAGGAGGTAGAACGGGATATCGCAGGCTTACGGCCGGATTTTTTACTGGCTAGTTTAACGCTGGCTACTTATAAAGATGATATGCGTGCTTTTGCGATAGCTAAGAAATTTAATCACTTGACTTTGACCGTAGCCAAGGGGATTCTTACCCGGATAGGCGAGGAGCTGTTTGCGCATTATCCCGGGATAGACCTTCTCCTGCGCCAGGAGCCGGAGCTGGCCTGGGAAGAGCTCTTGGCCGGAAAGCCCCTTGGTGAGATTCAGGGATTGACCTGGCGCAAGGGGGCTAGAGAGGTAGTTAATCCCCCGCGGCAAAGAGACGCAGATCTGGATTATCTGCCTTTTCCTGAACGGAACCTTACAAACAACTCTTTCTACAGGATGCCGGATAATGGCAGAAAAATGGGGCTGGTTTTGACGAGTAAGGGGTGCCCTTTTCCTTGTACCTTCTGTCTTGCCCCTCTGGCAGATGGCAGCAAGGTCAGGAAGCGCAGTCCTGTTTCCCTGGCCAATGAACTGGAAGAATATGTAAGGGAGTGCGGTATTCGTGATTTCTGGTTACGCGCCGATTGTTTTACGCTTGATAAAAGATGGGTTATGGAGATATGCCAGCGTATCATCGACGGAGAGCTTCCGATACGCTGGGCTACGAACGGCCGCGTAGATAATGTTGATGAAGAGATGTTGATTGCCATGAAGAAAGCAGGATGTTTTGCATTAGGGTTTGGTGTTGAGAGCGGAAGTACAGAGACCCTGCAGCGGATCAAGAAGGGGATAACCAGAGAGCAGGCTAAGGCAGCGGTTAGGCTTTGCCGCAGGCTCGGGATTCAGACATACCTCTTCTTTATTATCGGATTCCCCTGGGAGCGCGAGTCGCATATTATGTCAACCCTTGATTTTGCTGAAGAGTTAAACGGAGACCTCTTTAATTTCTCCTTAGCGGTGCCTTTCCCCGGCACTCCTCTCTTTACCGAAGCAAAAGAGCTGGGGCTTCTGGGGGAGGATGGCTCTTACGCAGATTTTAACTATTCCTCGGCTGCCATGGATACTCTTTATGTCAAAAAAGAGCGGTTGGTTGAGCTTGAGCGGATGGCCTACCGCCGCCTGATACTTCGGCCTTCATATATCCTGCGTCAGTCAGGTAAGATTAAGTCTTGCCAGATGCTTGGGGGTTATCTGAAGGCTGCCTGGCATATGTCCAAGATGTTATTTTAGGGGCATGTTTATGGAGTCAGAGAAGATACTGTTGATTACGGCCTCACCTCACAGGCAAGGCGATTATATAAATCACCTCCCGCCTCTGGGAATCTTGTACCTGGCTGCGTACCTACAGCAGAACGGTTTTTTTGTTGATGCGGTTGATGAAAACGTAAGCAGGCTAGATATAGCGGCTCTAGGTAACTATCGCCTTATTGGTTTGAGCATCAATGTCGCCAATATTGAAAACAGCATGAATTTGGTCTATAGGATCCATAGCCTTTACCCCCACATACCCCTTGTTATCGGAGGTCCGCTTCCTACCACCCTACCTGAGTTTTTCTTTGCCTGGCCGCTAGAGGCTATCTTTATATCTGAAGCAGAAGAGAGTTTCCTGGGTTATCTTGCGGGAGGAGATTCTGCGCAGGAGCTCGGGTACTACTTTAAGAATCCTTCCACAGGCGCCTGGACTTTTAAAGGCCCTGCTCCTTATATTGAAGAGTTAGACCGCCTGCCTTTCCCTGCCTTAGAGAAAGTTCCTCTGGAGCGTTATTACACGCCGGTAAAGAGGAAGGTTCCGGTATCGAGCCTTATATCATCACGGGGTTGTCCGTTTACCTGTACTTTCTGTTCGAAGACTTTAGGAAGTAAGTTCCGGGACCGCTCAGCGGAAAATGTGGTGAAAGAAATAGAGTGGCAGACTAAGGTTCTGGGCGTAAGGGAGATTGCCATCTATGACGATAACTTTACCCTGGATGCCAAGCGGGCAGAGGAGATCTGCGATTTACTGATAGAAAAAGATATCAAGGTCAGCCTACAGCTTACCAACGGGGTGCGCGCTGATACCATGCGCCGGGAGCTTGTCTTTAAGATGAAAAAGGCTGGGTTCTGGATGATTGCTTTTGCGCCGGAGAGCGGCAGCGAGGTAACCTTAAAGAGGTTGAAGAAGGGGCTAGAACTTAAACAGGTAGAAGATTGCGTGACCTGGTGCAGAGAGGCGGGCATTAAGACATGGACTTTCTTTATGGTGGGATTCCCCTGGGAAGATCATCGGATGCTTGGACAGACGATTAGGGCTGCCAGGAGGATACGCTCAGAAATTACGCATTTCTCTAATTTCACCTGCTTGCCGGGCAGTGAATTATACCAAGAGGCATGCGGGAGGGCAGATGGGTGGAGGCTACAGGACGTAAGCCTCTTCAGTAACAGGGGCCCGCTGGATTATCTTGGCGAAAGGTTACCGGCTAAAAGAATAACAGCCAAAGGTTATGCTGCCGTGTATCTGGCAGACCCCTTAAGGATGATTAATCTTTTTTCGGTATTATCGCCCAAGGACCTCTTTGCGGTTATCTGGTACGCAGCCAGGAGCGGAAACATTGTTTAAAAAACGGTTCTTAATTTAACATGCAGACAAATATCAAGAAAAAGACGGACGTAATCTTTATACTTTTTTTGGCCTTTTGCGGTTTATATATTGCGCACAATATTGTCTTCCTACGGTTAGATGATTACTTTCATTTTCTGGAGCAATCTCTCGCCTCTTCCGTGCTAAAGTATTACTTCGTACACGACACCCCCAGCCAGCTTATTAATATCAAAAACTTACAGCAAATATTCGGGTCGCGCGCCCCTGATAGGGCAATTTATGATGTGTTTACCTGGCCGTTCTTTTATTTATTCGGCGTATCTAGGGATACAGCTGTGTATCATAATTTTCTTTTTCTTATCATCCTTATCTTCTCTACATACAAAATAGGAGTTATGATTAAAGATAGGTATGCGGGGGTACTGGCCGCTTTTTTTGTGCTGATGTATCCCGGCACATTCGGGTATCTGCGCATTTATTTTACGCCTATCGCTACCGTGGCCTTTGTGAGTTTAGGGGTATACGCCCTGCTCTCTTCGGGATACTTTAAGGACACCAAGAAAATCATTCTTTGGGTCCTTTCCTGTATTATATTGCTTAAACTCAAATCCGAGAAGCCAGTTGTGTTTCTTTTGGTTCCTACCCTGCTTTACCTATATCAATCCTTTGTTCTTAACAGGAAAGATCCCGCGCAGATAAGGGCTTACTACCGCAATATACTTATTTCCCTTGTAGTTTTCCTTGTCCTGTTGGTACTACTTTTTGACACCAGCGCCCTGGCATTACGAATTAATTATTACCTGAACGAAGTCAAAGGGGTATCTCATGCTATGAGGGTTAGCCACGATAAGTTCAACATAAATGTATTGTTTGTTTACCTAAGAGAATTGTTTAACAACCAGCTGGGTAACCTGGGTTTCTTTCTCTTTGCGTTAACCCTTCCATTTTTTCTACGGTCTAAGCCAAAGTATAAGGCTATTATTATCTCCTGGTTTTTGTTTCCCTACGTATTCCATTCGTTGTATTACTATATCTCCGGGATACGCGCGACGTACTACACGATATGCTATCTGCCTGCAATTGCGCTGATGACATCCTGTGGTATGCGTAATATTCTATCTAGAGTACGTCGGTCCCTGGGGGTTATCTTTCTGGCCACATACATGGTATTATTTTTAGCTAATTATATATGTATGAGTCATTTTAATACAAATATTTCCATTTTTAAAGATAGGCCTTTTTCGGGGTTTATCGGCAAGGTCGCCCTTACCAGAGTAAGCCCGAATAAAGGGATACTTGAAGAGACGCAGAGACTTATTGATATTATTATTGAGGCGAAGGGTTCAGCCGGGGTTGTCTTTGTAAATCACTATCCCTCGCTGCATACCGCATACAGCAGGATTAGGCTAAAGAATGCTATCAGACGAAACAAGTTGTCAGTCTATGATTTCTCCGTTAAATTATTTAACATTGAGCCAGCTGATTCTGAGGGATACATCAGGGAACAATTAGCCCAGGCCGACGTAGTTATTAATGGTAATCGTTTTTATCCTGTGGAGTCTTGCCTTGCGCTTAAACAATATAAACAATTCGGTACACAGTATGACTTCAGCAGCTATATGCAAAGAGAAGAGAGGGCATACAACGCCATTAAAAATAACCTCATAGCGTTCAAAACAATCAAGACCAAGAATTATAACGCCACCGCGTATCTTAATAAGGGCACGCGGGAGCTCTTGGAGAAAAAAGTTTCCCATCCGGTTAATTTTAACAAAGTAACAAATGAGCTTAATTTGCTGAGAGAATTACAAGACCTCCGTTATATAGAGGAAGGCCCCTTGCGGTTATTTTTTGCCCAAGGGCGCGCCAGGATATTTTGGGGAGGCCAGGAGATAACTGAGAAAAAAGGGCTTGAGGTTTCCTTTTCTGCCGGCGGCAGCGGTTATAGCGGAGCAGATTTCTCCTGGGAAACTGAGAAAACGTCTCCTAGCGAGATAATCGCCACTGGGTACTCTTCTGTTTTGGCTTTAAAGCAGGTATGGAAATTTACTATAAACGAAGGGCGGTTGAATTGGCAGGTTACATTAGAGCCACGGAAGGGTATTAATATAAACTACTTCAATGTTAATTTCTCTCTGAAGCCCGAGTATCGCAAATGGATGGGGATATATGAACAGGGGAATATTCCTTTCTTTAATTTTTGGCAGAGAGTTAATTTTGGGAAGGCTTATTCTCGTATCGGATTAGAGAAGGTTTCTATAAAGCAAGGGCAGACTCTGCCCGCCATGTTTCTGGATCTCGGTAAGGAGGGGATCCTTAGAAAAGTCTCAGCGTACAGAATAGGGTATTTATTCACAGGACCAGTTTCTTTGGTAGCATCCGGCTCTCGCCATCTCTCGCTTACGCCGGGCAGATACGAATTTTTTACCGGCACCCTCTCCTTTTTTGACACAGAAGACGGATTGACTGACTACCTGCACAGGGCGCAGGCTTCTCAGGAGATAGGTAATAGCGGGGTGAGATTATTCTTTGATGGAGGGAGGGTGAGAATATTCTTGGGAGAAAGGGAATTAACAGCCAGGGAAGGAGTTTTTGTCAGAATCCTTTCTGCCGGCAGATGGTATTTCTCTGCAGAAGATGCTCAATGGACCGTCAAGAAAGAAAGCCCTCAGAAATTCATCCTTGAGGGCACCTGGAATGGGATGCCTATCTCTAGCCTTTGGGAATTCCAGGTAAAAGAGGGAGGCGTTGTTCACTACCGCTTCGATATTAAAACGCAGGAGGACCTTAACCTGGAGCATGTTTTATTTGTCGTTGCGATGCCCGATAGATATGACTCCTACCTCATTCCATCTAAAGGGTATAAAAAGAGATTCCCCTGGTTCCATCCTGATATTGAAGGATGGGATACCCTTTGGGGTACGGATACTAAGCGTATTTCTCAGATAGGGGTTATGGATAGCAGGCGCAGGGAAAGCGTTATTCTTAATTGCAACTTGTTCCTGGATAGTTGCAACTCCGTAATCTCGAATACGCATAGAAGAACATTTGCGCGGGCATTGATTTATGATAGAATAGGCAAAACTAATACGCGGTTACCAGTTGGTAATCACACATTTTTTGCAGGTACCATAGAGATAGATGCCAAAGATTTTTTTAACAGATAAGACAGGCATAGCGCTTGGTAAGCTCGTTTTTTCTTTAAGCAGTCTCCTGATTTTCTTTGGCGCACTGGAGCTGTGTTTGCGGCTCACAGGGTTTGGCAATACCATTAAGGAAAACCC
>Ga0172375_10006034_pt1 | contig 17149 bp, 17 predicted proteins | sample LakKiv1m_FD_114537 | JGI IMG/M metagenome (GOLD analysis project Ga0172375, IMG submission 114537) | Freshwater microbial communities from Kabuno Bay, South-Kivu, Congo - kab_092012_11.1m | ecosystem: Environmental > Aquatic > Freshwater > Lake | place: Democratic Republic of the Congo...
AAGAAAAAGGCAGCCCCTTCATCAGAATAAGCATATTGGAGAGATCACCCTGGATCTTGCCAACAGAACCCCTGATTAACTCCAGTATATCAGGATTCTTCTTATGCGGCATAATGCTTGAACCGGTACAAAAAGAGAAATCAATATCAATAAAATTAAATTCTTTAGTAGACCAAAGAATTAAATCTTCGGCCATCCTGGAAAGATGCACGCTGAGGATTGCCAAAGCCGATAATATTTCAATAATAAAGTCCCGGTCGCTCACAGAATCAATACTATTTGCGGTGACCTCTTTAAAGCCTAATTCTTTTGCTACATAAGCTCTATCAATATTCAAGCCGGTTCCGGATAAGGCGCAACTGCCTAAAGGCATAAAATCAGTCCTCTTCCTAGCATCAGCTAGGCGTAACTTATCCCTCTCCAGAGTCTCAACATAAGCCAAAAGATGGTGTAACAATAAAACACACTGGGCAACCTGTAAATGAGTATATCCGGGAATGATTACTTTTGAATTCTTTTCAGCAAAGGAAAGAATACTCTTTTGCAAGGCTTTAATCAACTCTTGCATATTATCGATTTTCGCCTTAGCATACATCCTTATATCTAAAGCTATCTGGTCATTTCTTGACCTTGCAGTATGTAACTTGGAAGCTGCTTTGCCTATTTTTTTAGAAAGAACTTCCTGAATATTGGAATGAATATCCTCTGCTCCAAAATCAAACTTAAATTTTCCGTTTTTTACTTCCTTAAGGATATTATTTAGCCCTCTCACAATAGATAACATATCGGCCTTAGGAATTATCTTTTGCTTGCCCAACATCTTAGCATGGGCGATACTCCCCAAACAATCATATTCAGCCAATCTCTTATCAAAAGCTATGCTAGAGGTAAATTTATCCGTAAGGCTGCTTGTACCTTTTGCGAATCTACTCCCCCATAATTTTTTTGCCATTTTTTCCTCTTTTAATTTAATCTTTAGCCTTTTACCTTTTATAGGGCATTCCCCAAATCTTTATAAACCCTTCCGCCAGCTTCTGATCAAATTTATCTTCTTTACCATAGGTACTTAATTCTTTTTTATAAAGCGAATGTATTGATTTCCTCCCTACCGCTACACAATTACCTTTGAATAGTTTTAATCTAATTGAACCGGTTACGTGCTTCTGAGTTAAAGTTAGAAAACCATCCAAAGCCTCTTTAAGTGGAGAGAACCAAAGACCATTATAAATTAATTCCGAGTATTTTAACGCAATAATATCCTTAAAGTGGGACAACTCCCTATCTAAAACAAGAGCTTCAAGCTCTTTATGGGCAATATGTAAAATAGTCGCTGCGGGCGCTTCGTATATCTCTCTGGACTTAATCCCCACTAGCCTGTTTTCAACCATATCCGATCTGCCTACTCCATAAAGTCCGCCAACCTCATTTAAATAACTGATTAAATTCTTTAGTTTAAAAACCTTACCATCTATTTTCTTCGGCACACCCTTTTCAAAATACACTTCAATATACTTTGGGTAACTCGCCTGGGCTGTCGGATTCTTAGTAATCATATAAGCATCATCAGGAGGCTCCTGCTCTAAATTCTCCAATACACCCGCTTCAATACTGATCCCCCAAATATTCCTATCAATACTATAGGGCTTCTTTTTCGTAACATCTATAGGAATATTATGCATTTTAGCATACTCTATCTCTTCTTCTCTAGACTTAAACTCCCAAACTCTTACCGGAGCAATAATCTCTAAGTTTGGATCCAATATCCCTGCCCCCACCTCAATCCTTACCTGATCATTACCTTTGCCGGTACAGCCATGAGCTACTGCTTGTGCCTTTTCTTTATGCGCTATCTGCACAAGATATTTTGCAATCAAAGGCCTGCCTAAAGCTGTCGCTAAAAGATATTTTCCTTCATAAATAGCATTAGCTTTTAAAGCCGGTAAAACAAAATCCTCTACAAACTCATCCTGCAAATCTTTAATATAGACTTTAGAGGCTCCGGCTGCAAGTGCCCTATTCTCTATTGCCCCTAAATCTTCACCCTTAAGCAAACCCTGCCCTAAATCCGCCATAAAACAGATAACTTCGTAATCCCTGTCCTTCAACCACCTCACAATACAAGAAGTATCTAAACCTCCCGAATATGCTAATACTACTTTTTTCATTATAAATCTCCCATCTTAAGTTATACTCGCGCAGCTTTACACTAATAGAACTAGAAGGCTCAAGTATTTAGCTCGGACTTCAAACCGAGGAGCTTCATTTACCTAACAACATAATTAAAATAGCCTTTTGTACATGCATCCTATTCTCTGCCTGATCAAAGATTACCGAGTTTCTCCCATCAATAACATCAGCAGTTATCTCTTCACCCCTGTGTGCAGGAAGACAATGCATAATAATTACATCTTTATTCGCCAATTTTACCAAATCCGCATTAACCTGGAAATTCTTAAAGATCTCTCTCCTGGCTTTAGCTTCTTCTTCCTGCCCCATACTCACCCAGACATCCGTATAAATTACATCCGCGCCCTTGGCTGCATCGGCTGCATTATTAAAAAGATTTATTGAAGCATCATTTGTTTTTGCCAGAGCCTTGGAATCTTTTAATACAGTGCTATCCGGTTCATACCCTGAAGGAATACCTAAATTTACATTAACCCCTAACTTTGCACAAGCAAAAAGCAGAGAATTACAAACATTATTTCCGTCACCAATATATGCAAGAGTAATACCCTTAAAGGTTTTCTTTTTTTCTTTTATAGTGTAGAGATCCGCCAAAGCCTGACAGGGATGCGAAAAATCGGAAAGCCCGTTTATTACAGGAACACTCGAAGCCCGGGCCATCTCTAAGCAATTTTTATGTTCAAATGTTCTTAAAACTATGCCATCGATATATCTGGAAAGAGTCTTGGCTACATCAGAGATCGACTCTCTTACTCCCAAGTTAATTTCATTAGGGGCTAAATATAAAGCATGACCGCCTAACTGGAACATACCCACTTCAAAAGAAACCCTTGTCCTATTCGATGGTTTTTGAAAAATCAATGCCAGAGTCTTACCGGCAAGGACCTTACTAAATCTAGCTTTATTCTTCTTCAGCTGATCAGTAAGAGCAAAAACATCTTTTAGCTCAGAAGGAGTTAAATCTTTTATGGAAATTAGATTTCTCTTCATTTTATAAACTTCTCCTTAATCAATTAAAAAAATTATATTTCTTCTAACTATTACACTACCGATAAAACATTATCAAGAATACCTATAGCCTTATCAATATTCTTTTTAGTTACATTTAGAGCCGGCATCAAGCGCAAAACCGTATTATGGGTACAATTTATAAGTAATTTGTTTTCAATACACTTTTCAACCACAATCTTTCCCTCAATACTTAACTCCACTCCTATCATTAAACCCAATCCTCTAACTTCCTTAATAACAGAATGTTTGACTTTTAATGCTTCTAATTTCTTAAACAAATACTCACCCATCTTAGAAGCATTAGTTAGCATCTTCTCCTTTTGCACAGCTAACAAAACTGCAAGAGCAGCCCTAGATATCACCGGACCTCCGCCAAAAGTAGAAGCGTGCATTCCCGGACCCAAGATATCAGCAATATCCTTCTTTACTATCATTACTCCTATCGGCAAACCACCGGCTAAAGATTTAGCCAAAGTTATAATATCAGGAGTAATACCGTAATGCTGATAAGCGAATAATTTTCCCGTTCTGCCTATCCCCGTCTGAACTTCATCAATAATAAGCAAAAGCTTCTTTTCGTCGCAAAGTTTTCTTAAGCCTAAAACAAACTCCTTGCTAGCTACATTTATACCGCCTTCACCCTGAACAAGCTCAAGCATAATAGCTGCAGTTTTATCAGTTATCGCATTCTTTACCGCATCCAAATCATTAAATTTAACGCTCTTAAACCCTTCCGGTAAAGGAGAAAATCCCTGCTGGTATTTAGATTGGCCCGTTGCCGCTAAAGCAGCCAGTGTTCTGCCATGAAAAGAATTTTCAAAAGAAATAATCTCGTATCTTCCTTGGCCAAATTTCCTGGTAAACTTAATAGCCCCTTCATTGGCTTCCGCCCCTGAGTTGCAGAAGAATACTTTTGAAGGAAAAGTCCGGTAAACCAATTCTTTAGCTAATTTTGCCTGAGGAATATGATAGTAGTTATTAGGAATAAATATTAGTTTAGAGATTTGATCCCTGACCGCTTGCATAACCTTAGGATGACAATGCCCAATATTACCAACCCCCCAACCAGGGAAAAAGTCCAGATAGACATTACTATGAATATCCCAAAGTGAAGACTCCTTACCTTTGACGAACACCAGAGGTACCTTAGTATAAGTCGGCAAAATATTTTCTTTATAACTATTAAATATTTCTTTTAAAATCACTTAATTATCTCCGTTCCTACTCCTTGGTCAGTAAAAATCTCAAGCAATAACCCATGCGGAGTGCGAGCATCAACAATATGAGTCTTCTTAACGCCCTTATCAAGAGCTTCTATACATGCTTTAACCTTAGGGATCATGCCATGCATAATAATATTTGATTCCAATAAACCGCTAGCTTCTTTAGTAGTTAAGGTTGAGATAAATGAATGCGGATCTTCGGGATTACGTAAAATCCCCTTTACATTTGTCAACAGAACGAACTTTTCCGCTTCCAAGGCTCCGGCAATACTTGCTGCGGCTTCATCAGCGTTAATATTATAAGTATTCTTATCCTTGCCTACGCCCATAGGCATGATAACAGCTACCTTCTCCTTCTTTAATTCATCATCAATAATCTCCGTATTTATACCGACAACATTACCGACAAAACCCAAATCTATCTTTGCTTCCTTTTTTTCTGCCTGTATTAAATTATTGTTTTTACCATTAAGGCTTATGGCTTTTGCCCCTAGCTCAGTAATCTCGCTGACAATAATATTGTTTAAAGCCGTTAACCCTTCCTCAACGACCTTAAGAGTCTCTTGGTCAGTAACACGCATTCCATCAACAAACTCCGTTTTTTTACCGGACTGGCGCATAAGCTCATTTATGTTTGGACCGCCCCCATGCACAAGAACCGGTCTTAACCCCATAAAATTTAAGAAAACGATATCTTCAAGCACGCCCCTACGAATCTTCTCGTCGCCTAAAACACTCCCTCCGTACTTGATAACAATTATTTTCTTATGAAACTTCTTTATATACGGCAAAGCTTCAATTAAAACATCTGCTTTTCTAATTGCTTCTTCCATGTTTTCCTCTCTAAGATAATATATTATTTATTTGCGGATGGTTTGCTTTATTTCCGGACAAGGCATGTGAATTCCTTGTAGACAATTGTCCTTGGGAGGAAATAAGTCAAAACAGACGCAAAATATCAAAAAAACTAATTTTCTCAGCTGTATTCAGCGTTAATTTTTATATATTCCGGGGTTAAATCTGAAGTATATATAACGGCTTCGGCTTTGCCCCGGTTAAGAACAACATCTATAAATATATCTTTTTTCTTCAAAGAGCTTGCTTTTATCTTTAAACTATCTTCTGAAACATTATAGCCACTTGCCCCTATAGCAGCAACGATTCTTCCAAAATTAGGATTTTCCCCGTAAATTGCCGTTTTAAAAAGATTTGAATTAGCTATAGACAATGCTATATTTTTGGCTTCAAGAAAATTCCTGGCAGAACTAACTTTAATCTTGATAAATTTACTGGTTCCCTCACCATCCCTAACAATCATTTTTGCTAATTCAAGACAGGCCAGACTCAGAGCAGAAGAAAATAAATTAAAGTTCTTTCCTGAATTAATCAAAGTATTCTCCGCCATACCATTTGCCAAGAGTATTACGCTATCATTTGTACTCATGCACCCATCTACAGTTATACAATTAAAAGAACTCTCCACTGCGGATTTCAAAGCCTTAGCAAGAGAACCCTTAAGAATATTAGCATCTGTAAAAATAAAAACCAAAAGTGTCGCCATATTCGGCGCAATCATTCCAGCGCCCTTAGCTACCGCACAGATTGAAACATCTTGGGAACCTATCTTTAACTTAACAGAATAGGCCTTAGCAAAGGTATCTGTAGTCATAATTGCTTTCTTGGCCTTATCTATGCCTTTCGCAGATAAACCTTCAACTAATTCAGGGAGGGCAGATTTAATTTTTAAGATCGGCAATCTCCTGCCTATAATACCGGTAGAGGCAACCAAAACTCTCTCTTTTTTAAGACCCAAGACTTTAGCCAAAGCCAAAGAAGTGGTTTGCGTGTCTTTGAAACCAGCCTTGCCGGTGAAGCAATTAGCATTGCCGCTATTTGCAATAATTGCCTGAAACTCGTTATACTTCTTGATATAATCCCGATCAAAGATAACCGGAGCAGCAGGCATACTATTTGAAGTAAACATACCCACACCTTTAGCCGGAACCTGGGAAAAAAAGAGAGCCAAATCTAACTTACCTGACCGCTTAATACCAGAAGCTAGGCCGTTAGCTTTAAAACCTTTTGGCAAAACAGATTTATTGTATCCTGTCATGATAATCCGAGATTCTCAGGTAAGCCATACATGATATTCATATTTTGTACAGCCTGACCGCTTGCGCCTTTAACTAAGTTATCAATCGCAGAAATTATAATAATATTATTCTGATCACCTTTTATTCCAATATCGCAAAAGTTTGTCCCTACTACATCTTTTAACCTAGGGAAAGAACCTTCGGTTTTAATCCTCACAAAAGGTTCTTTCTTATAAAACTTTTTATAAAGCTCAATAAGATTTTGACCTTTGTTCTTTAAGCTTTTATCTTTCTTGACATATATCGTCTCAAGTATCCCTCTGTTTAGCGGCAACAAATGGGGCACAAAAGTTACGTTTACTTTCTTTCCCGCTAGACTAGATAAACCCTGGTTTATCTCCGGCATATGTTGATGCACTCCAACTTTATAAGCTTTAAAATCTTCATTAGCTTCTGAAAAAAGAAAACCTTCGGCCAGCTTTTTCCCGGCACCGCTAACACCTGACTTTGCGTCAATAATAATTGAATTTAAATCCACTGAGTTAAGAGCAACTAACGGAGCCAGAGCTAAAATTGCAGCCGTTGGATAACAACCGGGATTAGCAATAAGCTTAGCGCTTTTTATCTTAGCCCGGGACAATTCCGGAAGTCCATAAATAGCTTCCTTCAGGCTTATTTTATCTTTATGCTTATGTTGATAAAATTTTTCATACGTCTTCAAGTCTTTAAATCTATAGTCTGCGCTTAAGTCTATTACCCTTTTGCCTGCTTTAAGCAGTTTCGGCACAAACTCTATAGATGTCGTATGCGGCAGAGCCAGAAAGATTAAATCACATTTATCTGTAATATCTTTAATATCCGGCTTAGAGCAGACTAAATTCAGCCGGTAAGCAAATTCAGGAAAAAGTTCGGAAATTGATTTACCTGATGCGCTCCGTGAATAAAGCGCAGAAATTCTTACTCCGGGATGATTAAGTAAGATACGAATCAACTCCTGGCCTGTATAACCGGTTACTCCGATAATGCCAACATTTATCATAACAATTTCTCCTGTATATTAAGTTTAATATTAGAATAAAAACTGCTGTTAGTCAAGAATTTTCTCGACGGATATATATTTAATAGCCGACGGGATAAATTACTTCTTAAAGATACCGCGCCCTCAAAGGTGCGAGATTATTTCGTCCAATAAAAAATCCCGCTTCAACTTTCAGCGGGATTTCATATTTTAACCTTTAACCTTTAATCTTATATATTACCTCTTAGTCCACTGGAAGCGTTTACGCGCACCTTTCTGGCCATACTTCTTGCGTTCCTTTGCGCGCGGATCACGAGTTAAATAACCCTCTTTACGCAAAAGATCTTTTAAAGCCGGATCCATATTGACTAAAGCACGCGAGATTCCAAGCCTCAAAGCACCAGCTTGTCCGCTAAGACCGCCACCTTTAATATTTGCAAAAACATCAAACTTATCAGCATTATTGGTAATACCTAGAGGCTGTTTTATAATAATTCTATCAGTTTCCCGCAGAAAATACTCCTCACAGGGCCGTTTATTAATAAATAAATTCCCTTTACCAGGAATAAGCCGAACTCTCGCTACTGATTCCTTCCGTCTTCCCACTGCAGCATATTTAACTGTATCGCTCATTATTCTTTTTATACCTCCAAAACCTGCAACTTCTGTGCCTGATGAAGATGCTTATCGTCAGCGTAAACCTTTAATTTCTTAAGCATAACATGCCCTAAAGCTCCCCCAGGAAGCATACGCCTAATGGCCAATTTCAAAACAGTAGTCGGCCTATCCTTAAGCATATTCTCAAGTGAAACCGTCTTTAGACCTCCCGGATAACCAGAGTAACGACCATAAGACTTTTGCTTGAGTTTTCTGCCGGAAACCCTTATCTTAGCTGCATTAATAATTACCACCCCATCACCAGTATCAACATGAGGCGTAAATATAGCTTTATGTTTGCCTCTCAAGATTACCGCAACTTTAGAAGCAAGCCTTCCCAGGATTTTATCCTTGGCATCAACTAAAAACCACTGTCTCTTGATATCTTCTTTTTTAGCAACGTATGTCTTTTTCATAGATTGTTAAGTATAGCATATTTCCAACTTAAGTCAAATATTTTTTATAAATAAATTGGACTAATATTTAACCCTTAAAAGGGATAAACCTCTTGCCGGAACCGTTGGCCCGGCTAAACGGCGGTCTCTTAAACGCAATATCCTTTTAATACTGCCCTCAGGAAACCGAAGCCGGCCGATTTCTATTAGCGTCCCTACAATATTGCGTACCATATTATACAAAAAACCGTCAGCTTCGATATAAATGTAAATAAATCCCTTTTTTTTAGATATACTTATTTTCTTAATGGTCTTAACCGGATTCTTGTCTTTCCCCTGAGAAGCTTGAAACGCGCTAAAGTTGTGTTTACCTAATAAAGCTTTAGCTTCATTCTTCATCAACTTAATATTCAAAGGATGCGGGTAAAAATAAACAGAGTTTCTTTGCAGCGGAGACGAATAATCCCGGTTTAATATTACATAACGATAAACTTTAGACTTCGCGCTAAAACGACTATGAAAAGACGGATGCGCTTCCTTTATCTTAGTAACTTTAATATCTTCGGGCAGCAGACCATTTAACGCAATCTTTAATCTTGAAAAAGGCATCTTGGAAAAAGTATGAAAGTTAGCTACCTGAGCCAGTGCATGTACTCCAGCATCAGTCCTGCCAGAAGCAACTAACTTAACTTTTTCCCGTAGAATTTTCTGGAGATTTCTCTCAATTATCTGCTGAATTGTTCTACCGCGAGAGTTTGACTGGACTTGCCAACCTGCATAATTTGAACCATCGTACTCTATCTCAAGCTTAATATTACGTCTTGGCGCCATATGTTTATCTTTGCGCAAGGACAAAACATGAGCCGGGCTCATTTTATTAAAACTTCGGCTATCTGCACGGCGTTAGTAGCTGCGCCTTTACGCAAGTTATCTGCCACTACCCACAACCATAAACCATTCTTAATAAAGCTATCCCTGCGAATACGGCCAACAAAAGTCTCATCTCTGCCCTCGACATCTTTAGGCAAAGGATAAATATTGTTTTTTGGCTCATCCATAAGTATTACACCGGAGGCCTTAGCAAGTATGGCTCTTACCTTATCTACCGGAATATACTTTTTAGTCTCAATATATACTGACTCAGAGTGTCCGGTTCTAACCGGCACTCTCACTGTAGTTGCAGAAATGCTTATCTTTGGTGCATGCATAATCTTATGGGTCTCTTTGACCAGCTTCCACTCTTCATTAGTATAATCATCTTCAACAAAACTTCCAATATGGGGAAAAACATTATAAGCTAACTGCTGAGGCATAGACTTATTAACTGCTTTTACATGCAAATTATTAAAACCTTCTCTAGCTATTAATGATATTTCCTCATTAAGCTGTTCAACCGCACCCTTACCTGCGCCGCTAGATGCCTGCAAAGTAGTGACGATTATCCTTTTTATCCCAACCTTCTTATGAATAGGATTTAATGCCACCACCATCTGAACAGTTGAACAATTAGGATTAGCAATTATACCTTTATGTTTTTTTACATCTTGCGGGTTCACTTCGGGAACAACCAAGGGTACTTTTGGATCCATACGGAAATCTGCGCCATTATCAATTACTACTGCCCCTCTTTTAACTGCTTCTTGGGCATAAGTTACTGCTGCACCTTTTTCGCCTTCGGTACCGGCAAATAGAGCTATATCTATACCGTTAAACCCCTCAGCGCTTATAGCTTCAACCGCATATCTATCTCCGTCAACATCTATTTCTCTGGCTGAACGGGCAAAAACCCGTAGTTGTCCGACAGGAAAATTACGCTGTTTTAACACGCGTAACATTTCTACGCCGACTACTCCGGCACCAATAACTGCGACATTATATTTTTTCATCCTTGAATACCTTTCTTCTTTATTAACGCATATCTTGTCTTGTTTTTCGCAGGGACGCTTATTTTGCCCCTGCGAGGCAAAACTGCGCTCGACTCGGCTGCGTCGCTCTCGCTAGTTTTCATATAGCGGGCGAACCATGCCCGCTCCTTGCCTCCACGCCCTGCTCAAAACCAAGCCAAGCCATACGCTAAAGACTTAAGTATCTTGGGAGGAAACAAGGTAAGGCAGACGCGTAAAGAATAGCACTGTAAAAATAAAATTTACAGATTTGCTACAACTAAATCTCCCATCTCAGTGGTCGAATAACCCATCTTACCAGCTGCTAGAGATTTTACTTTTTTGCTTACAATATTTATTACTGCGCTTTCAATAGCTTTACCTGCCTGAGCCTCTCCTAAGTTCTCAAGCATCATTCCGGCTGCACAAATCGCTGCCAAAGGATTAATTACATTCTTACCTGTATATTTAGGAGCGCTACCACCGATAGGTTCAAACATTGAAACCCCCTGAGGATTAATATTCCCACCGGCAGCGATACCCATTCCTCCTTGAATCATAGCTCCTAGATCGGTAATAATATCGCCAAAAATATTATCAGTAACAATTACATCAAACCATTCAGGGTTCTTCACAAACCACATAGTTGTAGCATCAACATGCGCATAGTCAGTGGTAATGTCAGGATAATCTTTGGCTACTTCATAGAAAACTCTCTCCCAAAGATTCCAGGCATAAGTTAAAACATTAGTCTTGCCGCAGAGAGTCAATTTCTTTCTTTTGTTCCGCTTACGTGTATAGTCAAAAGCATAGCGGATACACCTTTCTACCCCTTTATATGTATTATATGAAATTTGAATAGCCACTTCATTCTTGCTTCCCTTATCTTTAAATTCACCCATCCCCTTATAAATACCTTCAGAATTCTCTCTGACAACCACAAAATCTATATCTTCAGGCTTTTTATCTTTTAAGGGACAATAATCCGAGCTATAAAGCTTAACCGGACGTAAATTTATATACTGGTCTAAAGCAAAACGCAGCTTAAGTAATACCCCTGTTTCAATGATCCCTGGTTTTACCTGAGGATCCCCTACTGCGCCTAAATAAATTGCAGAATAATTCTTAAGCTCTGCAACATCCTGATCATCAACAAGCTTGCCAGTTTTTAAATAACGCTGACCGCTAAAATCAAATAATTTGGTTTCAAATTTAAAGTTAAATTTCTTGCTTGCTGCGTCTAATACTTTCAAACCTTCCTTAACAACTTCAGGGCCGGTACCATCCCCGGGAATAACTGCTATCTTATACACAATATCCTCCAATCTATATTTCTTGAATCCACTTAATTGATGATTTATTAAGAAAAATAGTCTTCCTCTTTTTGATCAAATCATTATACAACTGGAAAGCGTGCAACTCTCCTGTATTCTTAAATTCAGCATTGGTAACAATAAGAAATGCCGCCTCAGAACGATTTATAAAATCCGACACTCTCTCTCCGGGATTGATATTAATAACGCCACTGATAACTGAACGGTCCAGACAAACAATATTGACTTTACGCGCTTCTTTTTCTATTCGCATTTATCTACCCCCTGTCTTTTTAATCCAATTCATCAGCCCGCCTTCGGTCACTAATTCCTGCAGGAACTTAGGGAACCCTTGAGTCTTAAAGCTCTGGTTAGTTGTAAGATTCTTAATTAAACCTGAATTTAAATCAATCTCAATTATATCACCTTCATTAATCTTATCAACTGCATCCGACTCTAAAAAAGGCAACCCTATGTTTATTGCATTTCTAAAAAATATAGCGGCAAAACTTTTAGCTATAACCGCAGAAACCCCGCAACCTTTGATTGCTACCGGAGCATGTTCGCGGCTTGAACCGCAACCAAAATTGTTCCCGGCTATAATTATATCTCCGACTGCCACCTTTTTGACAAAGTCAGGGGCGATAGCTTCCATGCAATGCGAGCCTAACTCTTTAGGGTCAGTGGAGACAAGATACTTAGCAGAAATAATATCATCTGTATTTATATCATCGCCAAACTTATGAACCTTACCTTTTAATATCATATTTTATCAGGATGCGTAATTTTACCCGTAATTGCTGAAGCTGCCGCAACTGCCGGATTAGACAAATAAACGAAAGACTTGGGACTTCCCATTCTACCGATAAAGTTACGATTTGTAGTAGCCAGGGCGACTTCACCTTCAGTTAATATACCCATATGACCTCCCAGACAAGGCCCGCAGGTTGGCGTAGAGAAAACTCCGCCTGCCTTAACAAAAATCTCCGCCAAACCTTCCTTAACTGCCTCTAAATAAATCTTCTGCGTGGCCGGAAATACAATCAACTTTAAACCGGGAGCAATCTTTTTATTTTTTAAGATCTTAGCGCTGATTCTTAAATCGGAAATTCTTCCATTAGTACATGAGCCTATAACCACTTGGTCAACTTTAATATCTTTTAATTCACTTACCGGCTTAACATTACTGGGTAAATGCGGGCAGGCTACCTGCGGCTCAAGATCAGTTACATCCCATTCATAAACTTTATCATACTTGGCGTCCGGATCTGACTTATAAAATCTCATCTTCCGTTTAAATTTAGAGACATATTCCTTAGTAATATCATCCGGCTCGATAATGCCAGCCCTGCCTCCGGCCTCAATAGCCATATTACTCATAGCAAATCTATCATCCATACCTAATTTCCTGATCACCGGTCCGCAAAATTCCATAGCCTTGTAAAGAGCGCCATCTACGCCTATTTTACCTATGGTAAACAAAATCAGATCCTTGCCCCCGACCCACTTATTAAGCTTTCCTTTATAAATAAATTTAATTGAACCCGGCACTTTAAACCAGCACTTACCATCAACAAACGAACGAGCCAAATCGGTGGAACCAATACCCGTAGAATAGACTCCCAATGCGCCATAAGTACAGGTATGAGAATCTGCTCCGATAACTAAATCGCCGGGCAAGACCAAGCCTAACTCAGGTAAAAGCGCATGCTCAATCCCCATGCAGCCAATTTCAAAATAATTCTTAATTTTCTGTTCTTTGGCAAAATTAGCTAGAATCTTACACTGGTTAGCACTGCGTAAATCTTTGGCGGGAGCGAAATGGTCCGGAACAAGCACGATCTTAGATCTATCAAAGACTCGGCTGAAACCTGCTTTTTTAAACTCTTCAATAGCAATAGGAGCTGTAATATCATTACCCAAAGCAATATCAACTGTCGCCTCGATAAATTGCCCGGGAGCAATATCTTTCTTATCAGTATGCGCCAATAATATTTTCTCTGCTATGGTTCTACCCATATTTTCTTTCTTATTGAATTTATTCTTTAAACTTTTTTACGATAAGCGAAGCATTGTGTCCACCAAAGCCTAAAGAATTGGACATACATGCTCTAACATTAACTTTGCGGGCAGTATTGGGGACATAATCCAGGTCACATTCAGGATCTGGATTTTCATAATTTATCGTAGGATGAACAACGTTATCTCTTAAAGTCAAACAACAAGCCACAAACTCAACTCCGCCTGCAGCTCCCAACAAATGGCCAGTCATAGATTTAGTTGAAGAAACCATCACTTTCTTAGCATGGGCCCCAAAAGCCAGCTTCATCGAAAGCGTCTCAATCTTATCATTAAGCTTAGTTGATGTCCCATGAGCATTAATATAATCTATATCTTCTGGATTTAATTTTGCATCAGCTAAAGCCAGCTTCATCGCCCTGCCGGCTCCACTACCATCAGGATCAGGGGCAGTTATATGATACGCATCGCAAGTCATCCCAAAACCCACAATTTCAGCTATAATATTTGCTTTTCTTTTTTTAGCGTGCTCCAAAGTCTCTAAAACAACTAAACCGCTACCTTCTGCCATAACAAAACCGTCACGATCACGATCAAACGGACGCGAGGCCTTTTGAGGCTCATCATTTCTTTTAGAAAGAGCCCTTAATGCGCAAAAACCACCCACTGAAGTAGGCACAATGCAACTCTCTGTTCCACCCGTAACCATAATATCGGCATCGCCTCTTTCAATAATTCTAAAAGCATCTCCGATAGCGTGCGACCCAGAAGCGCAAGCAGTAGCCACACATGAGTTAGGCCCTTTAAGACCAAATTTAATCCCTACCAAACCACTAGCTTCATTAACAATCAACATAGGGATAAGAAAAGGGGACATACGCGAAGGCCCTTTATTCAAATATACCTTATGTTCCTCTTCTATTGTATGCAGGCTTCCTATACCTGAACCTATTAAAACACCAATTCTCTCTAAATTTTCAGTAGTTAAATCTAAACCAGAATTCTCAATTGCCTGTTTAGCTGCGGCAACAGCATATTGCACAAACTTAGCTGTACGCCTTGCTTCCTTAATATCCATACCATAGGAAACAGGATCAAAACCCTTAACCTCTGCAGCAATACGCGAATCAAATGCGGTAGATTCAAAACAAGTTAAAGGACCTACCCCATTTTTACCTTCTTGCAAAGCTTTCCAAAAGGTAAGAACGTCATTACCAACCGGTGAAATTACTCCTAAACCTGTTATTACTACTCTGTTTTCTTTCATTCTTTTTATTAAGCCAGATAAAACTTACCCCGCTAAAGAAAAATAGCGGGGTAAATTCCTTATGCTATCTATTTAAAATTTATTTCTTAGCGCTCTTTTCTTCAATATATTTTATGGCATCACCAACAGTAGCTATCTTCTCGGCATCTTCATCCGGGATCTCTACGCCAAATTCTTCTTCTAAAGCCATAACTAACTCTACGGTATCCAAAGAGTCTGCGCCTAAATCATCAACAAATGATGCTTCAGGAGTAACCTCTTCAGGCTTTACGCCTAATTGTTCTGCAATAATTGACTTAACCTTTTCTTGTACTGCCATTCTTTTTTCCTCCTTGTGTAAGAACACACACCCGCGCAAATTGCGCTACTTAGCGCACGCCAACGCAATACCTATAAGCGTTGGGCGCTGATTAGCGCGGGGTGTTGTGTTAATGCTTACGCCATAACCATGCCGCCGTCAACGGTAATTGTCTGCCCTGTGATATAATTTGATTCTTCAGACGCCAGGAATAAACAAACATTTGCTACGTCATCAGGAGTACCAAGCTTGGATAGAGGGATAGCCTCCATCATCTTCTTTTTTACGTCCTCAGACAACTTAGCAGTCATTTCAGTCTGAATAAAACCCGGGGCAACCGCATTGGCATTGATATTGCGGCTTGCCAATTCCTTTGCTACTGTTTTTGTAAGAGCGATTATACCTGCTTTAGAGGCAGCATAATTTGCCTGCCCGAAATTTCCCATTAAACCGATTATCGAAGCAATACTTATAATCTTTCCGCTTCTCTGCTTGACCATCGGTTTAGAAACAGCTTTGATACAGTTAAATGTACCTTTTAAGTTTACATTTATGACTGCATCCCACTCCGCCTGAGACATTCTAAGGATTAAATTGTCCTTAGTAATCCCAGCGTTGTTAACTAATATATCAACCTTTCCAAATTTGTCAAGAATTTTATTAATTCCTTCTTCTACTTTTGCATAATCCGTAACATCCATCTCTAGAGCCAGGGCCTTTCTTCCTAAAGCCTCTATATCAGATGCGGTTTTCTGAGCAACCTCTAAGTTTACATCTGCTACTACGATATTCGCACCCTCTCGGGCGAAATTCATAGCGATAGCCTGACCAATACCCCTTGCTCCACCGGTAATCAAAGCAACCTTATCCTTTAACTTCATTTTAATCCTCCCTATTTCAAGCCCAAGCTGCCTCTAAATCTGATTTTTTCTCTATACTTATAACTTCAATACCGGGATCAATCTTCCTGGCTAAACCTTTCAAAACCTTTCCCGGACCAAATTCATAAAATTTATCCACCCCTTGGGAAAGCATATAGCGCATAGAATCTTCCCATCTTACTGAAGAACGAATCTGAAAAACTAGATTATTCATAATTTCAACGACTTTTTGCTCTGGAGAAGCAGTGTAATTACTTATAACCGGAGCAACCGGCTCAATCATTGGGGTGTTTTCTAAAACCTTCTTTAGCTCAACTGAAGCCTCGAACATTAAAGATGAATGAAAACCTCCGCTTACCTCTAATGGAATAACCCTTTTTGCGCCTGCCTGAACACATAAATCCCCGGCTTTTTCTACTGGTTTTTTCTCTCCGGTAATAACTATTTGGCCTGGACAGTTTAAATTTGCTACTTCTGCGCCGCTATTTAAACAAATCTCTTTAACTTTTTGAGCATCTAAACCTAAAACAGCCGCCATCTTACCTGGATATTTTTGGGCAGCCTCTTCCATCAACTCGCCTCTTCGTTTAATCAAGCGAATACCATCCTCAAAAGTAAGACTACTGCTAGCAATCAATGCGCTATACTCGCCTAGACTTAAACCCGCCATATAATCAGGCTTTATATCGGATTTTTTCTTAAAGACTTCGAAAGCTGCAATACTGACTGTAACAATTGCCGGCTGCGAAATGTTAGTTGATTTAAGCGCTTCCTCCGGACCGTCAAAACAACGCTTTTTAAGATCAAAACCAGCTACAGCTTCGGCTCTTTCAAATATTACACGCGCCTCCGGGAAATTATCATATAAATCTTTACCCATGCCAACATATTGGCTACCTTGACC
>Ga0172375_10006035_pt1 | contig 17148 bp, 14 predicted proteins | sample LakKiv1m_FD_114537 | JGI IMG/M metagenome (GOLD analysis project Ga0172375, IMG submission 114537) | Freshwater microbial communities from Kabuno Bay, South-Kivu, Congo - kab_092012_11.1m | ecosystem: Environmental > Aquatic > Freshwater > Lake | place: Democratic Republic of the Congo...
GCATTAGAGGCGCAAAAATAAAGCGAGCTTCGACATTCAGAAAAAAAAGGGCGGCAATGAAGAAGACAGCGCCGGCTCTTGCGCCAAAGGGTTCCGGAATGGGACATGATTTATCCATAGCACTTGGAAAAGAAATTAAGGATGGATGGCTAAGGGGTCAAGCTTCTTGAAAGGCATTGAAAATCCAACCAGAAGTGAATAGCTTGGAGCGCAAAAAGCCATGAGCTTCTCAGAGGTGCCATGTCGTTTCCGAAAATCTCTCCGATTCTCCCGATTTTAGCGGTCCTGGTTGTACTGGGCACGCTCGGTTTTTCCTGTTCGCTGACTCCGCCTTCCTTTGACGAAGCGGCGTGGAGGGCCGAGGTGCGGTCTGCTGATCCTGCTTTGCTGTATGCCCCTCACTTCAAGGATGATCGCTATTTCAACCCCTGGATGCATAACGAAGACAAGAGCCTTTTCAGCGTGGTCAAGTGGCGGCTCACGGCTTCGCAGGACTACACGGAAGAGGAGAAGACGTATCTTCCCCGTGTCATCGACAAGGCTAAAGAGCGGATTCTCGCCATGCCGGAGGGCGATTTCATTATGTGGATCGGACATGACACGTTTCTGATCCGCGTCAATGAAGAGTACTGGCTCATAGACCCCATCTTCTCCGAGAGGGCTGTTGTGGTTAAGCGAAATACGCCTCCCGGGATCACCGCAGAAGCTCTTAAAGAAGTGGCGCCGAACCTCAGAGTGATGATCACCCACAATCACTACGACCACCTGGACGCCAGCAGCATCGAAGACCTTCCGGAGAACACGAAAATGGTCGTCCCCATGGGTCTCAAGGATTATGTGCGGGATATGAACAAAAGGGACGTAACAGAGATGGACTGGTGGCAGGAAATCCACTGCGGGAACGGTATCACCTTGGTCTGTCTCCCAGTGCAGCACTGGTCAAGACGCTTCGGCCAGGGGCCCCGTGAGACCCTGTGGGCGAGCTACATGCTGATCACACCGAAGGTCACCATTTATCTGGGAGGAGACACAGGATATTTTATCGGATACAAGGAATTCGCGAAACGATTTCCCAAGATCGACTATGCTCTTCTTCCCACCACCGCCTATCACCCGCGCTGGTTCATGCACTATCATCACATGAATGTGGATGAGGCCATCGAAGCTTTCAACGACCTGAATGCGCGGTACATGATCCCGCAACAGTGGGGGACCTTTCATCTCGGCGATGAGCCGCCGGGCTATTCGATCCTCGATCTCAAAAGGAAGATTGCCGAACGCAAGCTCGACCCTTCCCGCTTCATCATCATGGACATCGGAGAAATTCTGCCCATAAACAAATAGAAGTTGGATTTGGATCTTGGTGGCCCGGACAAGCTGTGCTTGTCCGTGTTGACTTGAATGCCGAATCCTGCTCACCACGGACAAACAGAGCCCGTTTGTCCGTGCCGCCATTTCCTGGATGTGGGTGTTTTCACCGTGCTCCTTGAACCGTGCACCTTGCACCTCAGAAATACTTCCCCTTTTTCTCTCCTTTGTCGAGGAGTGACCTTGTAACCAGAAGGGTCTGGTTGCGATCCTCCACTTGCAGGGCCTGCTCCAACCCTCCCGCATCGAGATTGACGTTGATCGCCTCTTTGGTGAGACGAAGGCCCATGGGATTCTTGGAATTCATGGTTCTGGCAAGCTCCAGGGCAGTCTCAAGAAGTTTGTCGCGCTCGACAAGCCTGCTCGCAAACCCTAGTTGCATGGCTTCCTGTGCGGACATGGAATTCCCGGTGAGCATGAACTCGTAGGCTCTGCCTGCGCCGATGAGCCGGGGAAGAAAATAACTGCATGCCATGTCCGCTCCTCCAAGTCCGATATTGATGTAGGCGGCGGAAAAACGGGCATCCGGGGTGAGCACTCTCACGTCTGAGGCCATGGCAAAGCTGAACCCAAGGCCGGCGCCTGCACCGTGTACGGCGCAGACAATGGGCTGCGGGGCGCGCCTCATGGCCAGAGGAAGCCTGGCCAGACGGGCCTGGAAGGCGTAGTGCTCATCCACGGTCATGTCCGGGCCGCATTTCATGAGATCTCTCATGTCCAAGCCGGCGCAGAATCCTTTGTCGCCGTTGCCTCGCAGGATGATCACATGGGTTTCCAAGTCTTGGCCCCTTTCCTGCCAGAAGCTCTCCAGTTCCTCCATCATCTTGCGACTCACAGAGTTGTAAATTCGTGGCCTGTTCAGGGATAGAAGGCCGATGCCGGGTTCAGTAACTTGGTACTCGATGGTTTCGTAGGACATGAGGGTCTCCTTGATTAAGAAATCCCTCCCGACCTCCCCTTCGACAGGCTCAGGACAAGCCTTTACAAAAGGGAGGGGGAGGAGACGGATATATAGATGCGGCTATCCTAACGGAATATTCAGATGATTTCCATCCAGAGTGTGAAGAAATCGATCCGCGGGAACGCAGAGTTGTTTCCAATCGATTTCGTTCTTATTTTGCAAAATGTGTGAGTTCGAACAAAAGAAGAGGCCACCCATGATCAAAACCTGTCTAGAATATCATCAGGCGACGAGCTATGACCGGTCTGAGATGTCCGGTCATTTTCTGGATTGGGCCAATCAGCCTAAGGTTTTCAAGGAGTATCCCGGGGTCTCTCTTTGCCTCTTCCCAGAGACCTTCAGTTACCAAGAACAAAACTGTCCGCAGTTCTTGGCGAGCCGGAAGCCACTCGTCTGCCCAGGCCATTGGACCTCGAAGCACTCTCGCTTCTCCTTCTCCTCTCCTACACCCACACGGCGAGAGCTCGCTATCCCGAGGGAGACTTCTCTTTTAGAAGCGCGGCTTCAGCAGGAGCCCTTTACCCCACGGAGATCTACGCAGCTGCCCATGAGATCAAGGGCCTAGACAACGGGCTCTATCACTTCGCGATTCAGACCCATTCTCTTGATCCCCTCAGGAAGGGAGATGTTTTCGGTATGACCCAGCGTGAAGGGAGCCATTTGACTTTCTTTCTCACCGCGATTTTCTTCCGAAGCGCGTGGAAGTACAGGGCCCGTGCGTACCGCTACCACCTCCTCGATACCGGTCATGTGGTAGAGAACTTGATCCTGGCCCTGAAGGCCTCGCACCTTCCTTTCAGCGTGACCTATGACTTTGACGATGGGGAGGTTAACCGCCTGCTGGGGCTCGACGATCAAAAAGAAGTGGCCGTGGCGGTCATCGATGTGCCTGGTGGGAAGGCGAGTGCCGCGGAGAACAAGAAACCTGTTGCCCCCCTGTCCGAACCTGTGCTGCAAGCCGGCCGTGTATCGGCAAAGGAAACCGACTATCCGGCCATAAGAGAAATGCACGAGGCCGGCATTCGTAGAGCGAAGAGCCCTTCGACTGCGCTCAGGGTCTGCGACAGGGAGCAGAGAGTTTGTGCTGAAAAGGAGATGATCCATGAGCTAGGAATCACGCCCAAAACCTGGGCTCCTGTCGAGACTTCCGGACCTTGGCCTGAAATCATCGGTTACCCGGATGCCGTATTCCGCCGCCGGTCCAGGCGCAATTTCATCAAGAAACCGATGGAAAGGGAAGAAGTGAACGCCTTGCTCTGGAGCCTGTGCAGGACCGATGGATCGCCGTATGATCAGAGCGCCGCCATTGGCTTCCTTGCAGGTCAGGCTGAAGGCATGGCGCCTGGCTTTTATCTGCTGGACCGGAAAAGAGAGGCATGGAGTTTGGTGGCGGCTGGTGAGTTCATGGCCAGAAGCACATCCATGTGCCTGGATCAAGAATGGCTGGTGAATGCAGGCGTTCACTTCCTGTTCCTTGCGAATCTTGAGATGATCGAAAGGACATGGGGTCCCAGAGGGTATCGCTATGCCATGCTGACAGCAGGAAGACTTGGGCAGCGGCTATACGTTGCAGCCGAGGCCATGGGCATGGGGTGCTGCGGGATCGGCGCGCTCTACGACGGTGAAGCTATGGACATGCTCGGGCTGAACGAAAGCTCATGGCTCCTCTATCTGGTCGCTGCAGGAAATGTAAAGAGATCATGATGTGGCACGGCCAAACTTTGTTTGTCCGTGTTGGACAGGAAGCATGCCCCTGGGAATCACGGACAAGGTTCCCTTGTCCGTGCCACTGGAATGATTATTTTATTTTCAACCGTTTTCTCCGAAGTTCAGGCGCGCCGATCGATCCTTTGTCGTTGAGAACGCAGGAGCAGGGAAAACATAAATGAGAGGAGCGAGTTATGTTCATCAAGCAGGCGAACATTCCTGATGTCCTTCCCTTGCTGGCAGTCAAAGACGCAGTGCTATTCCCCAACATGGTGATTCCCATCCTCGTGAAAACCGAGAGCCTTGTTCCCACGCTCGAAAACGTGATGGAGAAGGATAGGATGGTGGTGGTGGCCATGATGGGCGACGAGGAGAAAGCCGCTCTGGAGGCCGGCAATTTCAGCCGCGTCGGGACCGTGGCGTCCCTCGTCAAAATGTCCAAGGGGAGCGAGGGGAGCGTGGTGGTGGTGCAGGGGTTGTCCCGCGCCGTCATCACCGGCATGGTCTCCAAGGAGCCGAGTTACCTGGTCAACATTCGCAAGATTCATGAAGAAGAAAAGACAAGCAAAAGGGTGGATGCCCTCAAGTCGAACCTGATTCACTTGTTCAAGGAACTGGTCTCGCTTTCCCCCTATCTGCCGGATGAACTTCTCAACGTGGTCCGGCATGTTTCTGATCCGGGCACGCTGGCGGACATCATGGCCTCCTATCTCAACATCGAAGGCCAGAAGAGGCAGAGCATCCTGGAAAGCCTGGATGCGGAAGAGCGTTTGGAAAGGCTCACGGTCTATCTGAACGAAGAACTGGAAGTGAACAAGATGGGCCAGCAGATCCAGAACCAGGTCCAGAAGGGAATCGACAAGCACCAGAGAGAGTATTACCTGCGTGAGCAGCTCAGGGCGATCCAGAAGGAGCTGGGTGTGGGCGAGCAGGAGTCTTCCGAAATCCAGGAACTCAGGGAAAAGCTCGAAAAGAAGAAGTTGCCTGAAGCGGCCCACAAGGTGGCGAGCAAGGAGATCGAGAAGCTCTCCAAGATGAACCCGTCTTCTTCCGAGTACACGGTGGTCACCAACTATCTGGACTGGCTTCTGGCGCTTCCCTGGTCTGAAAGTACAGTGGACAAGCTCAACATCAAGAAGGCCGAAAAAATTCTGAACCAGCACCACTATGACCTTCAAAAAGTCAAAAAGCGGATTCTCGAATACCTGGCCGTTCGAAAGCTCAATCCCGACCACAAAGGTCCCATCCTTTGTCTGGTCGGTCCTCCGGGAACTGGGAAAACGAGCCTAGGCCGGTCCATTGCCGAGGCGATTGGCAGGAAGTTCGTGCGGGTTTCCTTGGGTGGGGTGAGAGACGAGGCCGAGATCAGGGGCCACCGCCGCACCTACGTGGGTGCTTTGCCCGGCCGGATCATCCACGGACTCAAGAAAGCCGACTCCAACAATCCCATTTTCATGCTTGACGAAGTGGACAAGCTCGGCAATGACTTCCGGGGAGACCCGGCCTCCGCCTTGCTGGAGGTTCTTGACCCTGAGCAAAACTTCTCTTTTTCCGACCACTACCTGGAAGTGGAGTTTGATCTGTCCAAGGTCATGTTCATCACCACGGCCAATCAGCTGGACACGATCCCCCGTCCGCTGCTGGACCGCATGGAAGTTCTCGAACTCCCGGGTTACACAGAGGAAGAGAAGGTGGAGATAGCGAGGAAATTTCTGATTCCAAGGCAGATCAAGGAGCATGGGCTTGACCCGGAGCATATTCACCTTACCCGGTCTGCGATCCGAAGAATCATCAGGGAATATACCCGAGAGGCAGGAGTCAGAAACCTGGAGAGGGAGATCGGCGGAATCTGCAGGAGCCTTGCCAGGAGAATTGCGGAAGGCAAAGCCGGGAAGGTGTCTGTGCGGCCCGGCAAATTGACCGAACACATCGGACTGCCGAAATTCTCCTCGGATATCCTGGAACGAACCGGCGTCCCCGGCGTTGCCACGGGCATGGCCTGGACCCCTGCGGGCGGGGACCTTCTGTTTGTCGAGGCCACGATGATGCCCGGCCAAAAGTCCCTGGTTCTGACGGGGCAACTGGGAGATGTGATGAAGGAGTCGGCCCAGGCGGCCTTGAGCTATGTCCGATCCAAGGCCAAGAACCTGGGGATCTCGGAGGATTTCTTTAAGGACCGAGACCTTCACATCCATGTGCCTGCGGGGGCTATCCCCAAAGACGGGCCGTCCGCAGGGGTGACCATCCTGACGGCGCTGGCCTCGCTCCTGACCTGCCGGCCGATTAAGTCGGACGTGGCCATGACCGGTGAAGTGACGCTGAGAGGCGCGGTGTTGCCGGTAGGCGGGATCAAGGAGAAGGTTCTGGCCGCCAGCAGAAGCGGAATAAAGCACATTATCCTGCCGGAGAGAAACAAGAACGATCTTGAGGAAATCCCTGAAAAAATCAAAGATCACCTGGAATTTCACCTGGTCAAGAAAATGGATGAGGTTCTGGAGATCGCTCTTGATTCACCGGTTGGCCCTTCCTGCAACTGAGGGATTCACTTAGAGTCTGAATATCTCAAGTCATTACACACGGACAGGCAGAAAACGCCTGTCCGTGCCACAAACGGACAATCCGCTTTGCTCTCCACGGACAAATGGAAATTATTTGTCCGTGCCACCCCAAAGGATCTCATAAGCAGATCAGTATCAGTTATAATGTCCCTCCTTCACAATTGTATAAAATAATATAACTTTCTTTAATTCTTGATAAATCAATATATGTCATCATGTGTATTATTAATATAGCCCTGTTTAGTGATTTGACGAAGAAAACAACAGGATTCACGAAACAGAGCAAACTTGACACAAACGATAAGATAATGATATAGTTTTAGAAAACTTGGATTAGGGCGATGACATGTCTGGCCTTTCCTGTGAAAGGCCAGAGAATTCATATCCTTAATCAATGATTGTTTTCGGGAGCCTCTGGGTTTGGGAAAAAAGGCTGTTCAGGTACTCATTATTGATGATGATGGGCTCTTTTTAGCTTCTCTTTCCGATTATCTTTCCGCCAAAAGCTACAAGGTGAGCTCAGCCAGGACCGGCAAAGAAGGGATGAATGTTTTTGAGCGCCAGCAGCCGGCTGTGGTGCTTCTTGACCAGAAACTCCCGGACATGGAAGGGATCGAGGTATGCCGAAAGATCCTGGAAATGGACCCAAGGACAAAGGTGATTCTCGTGACGGCCTTTGCCACGGTCCGATGTGCGGTTGATGCGATCAAAGCAGGGGCGTTCAATTACCTCTCCAAACCTTTTGAACTCGATGAACTTCTGATCATCATGGATCTGGCGATCAAGAACGTCGAGATGGAAGGGAAGATCAGGGTTCAAGACTACGAGAGAACCAGGGAAAGCAAGCAAAAGCAACTCATCGGTTCTTCAGAAGAGATGCGGAGAGTGAGAGAACAGATTCGGCTTGCGGCGACTACGGACTCCAATGTGCTGATCACGGGCGAGACCGGCGTGGGCAAGAACGTTGTGGCACGGGCCATCCACGACCTTCAGGCAGGAAGAGAAAATTTCCTTACCGTCAACTGCTCGGCGATTCCGGAAAACCTCATGGAGGCCGAATACTTCGGCCATGAAAAGGGCGTGTTCACTGGTGCCGACACGCGGCGGGAAGGGATTTTTGAGCTCGCGGACGGTGGAACCCTGGTCCTCGACGAGATCGGTGAGATCCCTATCCGCCTACAAAGCAAGCTGCTGACCATTCTGGAAGACAAGTGCGTCCGGAGGATCGGTGGAGGCCGGAACATCCCTGTGGATGTGAGAATCATAGCCACGACCAATCAGCACCTTGACCAGGCCATAAGGGAAAAGCGATTCCGGCAGGATCTTTATTACCGCCTGGCCGTGGTCACGATCCAGGTGCCGCCTCTTCGCGAGCGACCTTCGGACATTCCGGAAATTGCCGAGTATTTCGCAAAGCTCTTCTGTAGAAAACCGGTGAGCATCCTTGATCAGGACATGAAGAAAATGATCGACTACCCCTGGCCTGGGAATGTGCGTGAACTGCGAAACGTCATTGAACGGGCATCCCTCCTGCTCAAGGGAGACGCCCTGAGACCTGCGGGCCTACTCGTGAGCAGTGACAACGACAGTACTTGGGCGGACCGAAGGTCTTTTGACGCCGCGGAAATCGTTCCTCTCCAGGATCTGAAAAGGCAGCAGATCCTCACTGCCCTGAAGGCGTGCGCTGGAAATAAAAGCAGGACCGCCAGAACACTGGGCATCTCTCTCTCCACCGTCAAAAGAACTCTCGCAGAAATCAATATTGCCGGAAACTAGCGGGTGATTAAGGAAAGTGACAAGTGACGAGTCACAAGTGACAAGCCCATATCGCTTTCTCGTCACTTGCCGCCAGCCGGTTCTTTTTCGGTCTCTCCCAGTTGAACGGGTCATCCTGAATAGGTCAAAAAGAACCAAGGGCCGATTCCAGACCTCCGCAAGAGACAACTAACTCCCTGTAATCGATCAGTTGTCCATGAAGGCGCCTCTTGGCACTGAACTTGCTGCTGTTTAGGTTTCGCAACCCGTCATGCTCACGACCAAACAGATGATAAGCGACAGCTCCATAGACAGGCCCTTGACCAAGGGTACCCCGGTTCCTTTCCTGGAGGATCTCCTGTCCACCTTGCGGCACCAGCTCGGAAACTCTGTCAATGCCCTGAAGGTCACCCTGGACGTTCTTCACGAAAACTTCGATCTCTTCAGTGATGAAAAAAAGAGGGAATACCTCGAGAGAGCAAAAGAAGTTCTGGGCAGGCAACAGGCTATGGTCGAAGCCATGAGGTCCTACTCGAGCGTGAACGTGAATGACCAGAAGCCCATGGACTTCCTATCCTTCTGGGAGCAGTTCGTTGTCACCTTGCGCCAGCGAACGGAAAAGGTCGCTTTGGTTCAAGACCTTTATCCAGGTCCATGGCAGGTCATGGGAAGCCCGGTGGCGATTCAAACGGTTCTGGTCCATCTCGTGGAAAACGCCCTTGATGCCGTGGAAGGCATTGAGAACCCAAAGATAGAGTTGAGCGTGGCAGGGGAAGGCGAGCGCATCCGCGTCTGCGTGAAGGACAACGGGTGCGGCATCAAACAGAAGGACATGAGCAAGATCTTTGTTCCCCTTTTCACGACCAAACCCAAGAGAAAGGGATTGGGACTGTCCATCGCCCTCAAGCTTATGGTCCAGATGGGAGGGCGGCTGGAGATTACGCCACAGGCTGAAGGGGGCACGGCGGCAACCATATGCCTACAACGGGTCGGCGGTGAAAATCATGGACAAGCAATACATCAGTGACGCGGACGGGCAGAGGACCTATATCTTTACACCGGCACAGCTCTCAAAGATTGAAGCCGTGCTCGCAGAGGACCTGCTGGATGTGGGGGTTCATTCGGTGACCCTGATCGACATGGCGGGGAATATCATTTCGACCATGGACAACGGACAAAACAAGCGTGACCTTTACTCCCTGGCGGCTCTGGCAGCAGGGAATTTCGGGGCCGTGAGCACCATGGCAGGACTCATCGGTGAAGAGGAGTTCTCGTTGCTTTTCCACAAGGGTAAGAAGGAAAACATTCACTTCAGCAAAGTCACCGATGAATTCCTGCTGATCACCATTTTCGGAAAGGAGGTTTCCCTGGGGTTCCTGAGGCTGAAGGTGGCGGAAGCTACGGATAAGCTCGTGGAGATTTTGAAGCCCGGCACGTAAGAACCGGGGATCACTCTCAGGGTGAGGTTGGGTTCCATGGCCATCATCAATCTGAAAAAGAAAGAGGTTCAAGCGAAGATCGTCTACTATGGCCCTGGCAGGGGAGGGAAAACGACCAACCTTGAATACATCTACAAGAAGTTCCGGACCCGCATTCAAACAGAAATGGTCACCATCAAGACCCATGGCGACCGGACCCTATTCTTCGATTTCCTTCCCATCGAGATCGGCAAAATCAAGGGATACGACATCCGGATCCAGCTTTACACGGTTCCAGGCCAGGTGAAATATGAGTCCACCAGGAGGTTGGTCCTGAGGGGGGTGGACGGAATCGTGTTTGTTGCGGATTCTCTGGCGGTGCGCAGGAAGGAGAACGTACTTTCTCTCAAAAGCCTGGCAGACAATCTGGCCTCCTACAAGAAAAGCATTTTGAAGATCCCCCTGGTGTTTCAGTACAACAAAAGGGATCTGCTGGAAGAGGGGATTCCCCTTCTTCCCGTGGAATGGCTCGAAAAGGATTTGAACGCGAAGCTCAAGGCCCCGTCCTTTGAAGCAAGCGCTCTCAAAGGGCCGAACGTCGTCCAGACGATGAAAAAGATCATCATCATGACCATCGACTCTCTCAGGAAAGATCTCACCTAGGAGGTGCTGCCTTGGCACAAGAAAGAGAAGAAGACAATTTCAGATCTCAAGTGGAAGATCGATTGGATCATCTCTTCAAGGAGGATGCCCCTGAAGAAGAACCGGTCGGGTTGGTGGAACACCCTCTGAAGAATCTCAAAGCCGTCCTGTTGTCCGTTGACTGGGAAATCACGGACAGCACCATGGACAGCCTTCTCAACGAAATAAAGAACGTCGAGTACGTGTACAGCGAAGACAAGATCATCCTGACCTTTCTCCAGCTTCTCGGGTCCATAGGGAGATACGTGAAAGCGAATAAAAGCAAGGCCCATCCCGAGGCCACACGGGTGATCAATTCCGTTTATGAGGCTCTGGAGAAGGTGGCCCTCACGCGAGGCATGCCCAGGGCGGAAAAAGAAAAGATGCTCCTCGATGAAGTCGGGAAGTTCAAAAAACTCAAGGAACAGGTCGTGCTGAGAAAGACGGAGAGGAAAGAGCCTCCAGCCGCTGAAGTAACGCCGGCTCCTCCGGCTCCTGCGCGGGAACCAAAGGAGGTCCCGGCAGCGGAAACCCCTGCCCGGGAAGAGGAGCGGGAGAAATCCTTCGAGGCGGCTCGTTTCGCCCAGATGCCTCCCCACGAGGCGTTTGCTTACGCGCTCGAAGAAATCAAGGATATGATTCGGGCGGAGTTCAGGGCGTTGCGTGCGGAGATCAAGCTGTGGCGTGAATCAAAATGAAGGACCTACGCTGGGAGCGCTACCCGTATAGAGCGGGAAGGTTCGAAAAACGGCGGGAGGAGAAGGCATGGACGTTTCATCCGGTGATATTTCGGCCCTGGTGTTCAGGCGGGTCGTCAGGGAAGACACGGCAGAATACTCGTTTGATGCGCAGATGTTGACCCTTTTCATGGAACTTGATGGGAAGAAAAGCCTGGCCGTGATTTCAAGAAAGACAGGGCTGAAGATGAGCACGCTGAGAGAAGCGGCGAGCAAACTTATGAAACTTAAACTCATCGAGCAGGTGGCGGAGGCCATTGCGGCCGTGGATGCTGATTTTATGGACACCCTGAAAAGAGAACTTTCGCTGGCCATCGGCCCTTTGGCGCAAATCCTGATCGAAGACGCCGTGAATGATCTGGGTCAGAACGTGACGCGTTTTCCGACTCGACGGGCACCGGAACTCGTGGAGACGCTGTCGCGCGAGATTCAGCGCGAGGACAAGAGAGCGGCTTTCAAGCAAGCCATGGTTCGCAAGATCAAGGAAAAAGGATATTAGAGGGAGGGGGAATGAAAGATGATCATTATATGTGAGGAGTGCGGAAAGAAATATCAGATCGATCCATCGCGTATCAAAGGCTCGGGCGCAAAAGCCAAATGCACCGCCTGCGGCAATATGATGACTATCCCTAAACCGGAAGCCAAGCCGGCGGCCCGGCCGGAAGCCAAACCCTTGGAGCCGCCTCCCGCCTTGCGGCCCACACGGGAAATTCCGGCCAAAGGGGAAGAGCCCGCCCCGGCCAGAGAAGCGCCGCGGCCAAGGGCCATGGAGGAGGAAAAATCCGAGGTGAAGGAGGCGGTGCCCAAAGCCAGGAAAAAGGGCATGGGCTTGAGGTCCAAGATTTTCGTCCTCTTTTTCCTCGTTCCCATCGTCCTTTTTGTCGGGGCAGGATATCTCTATCTTCTGCAACTGGAAAACCTCTCAAGTTTGATCACCCAGGAGAGCACAAAAGCGGTGACCCAGCTGGGCGAGCAAATCATTGCCGAAAAGGCGAGGTCTGTGGCCGAGCAGGTCAGGCTTTTTCTTCTGAGCCACCCGAACTTGAAAAAAGAAGAGTACAACAACGACCGGGAGTTCCGGCAAGTCGCCGTTCAGAAAGTAGGCCTGACGGGGTATACCGCTCTGTACGCTGTGCCGGACCAGAATGGGGTGTGGCGGACCTGGGCCCACGATAACCCCAAGATCATATCCATCGACATGAGCACGCTCAAGGGGCCCATGGGCGGGAATTTCGGCGGCTTCTGGAAAGTGTTCAGTTCTGCCAAGGACGGGAAGGAATCAAGGGGATATTATACCTGGCAAGAGAAAGACGGGAGCTTCAGGGACAAGTACATGCTTTGCGCTCCAGTCAAGGGGACACCCTATAACGTCGCGGCCACGACCTATCTGGACGAATTCACCAAACCCGTGAAGGAAATGGAGGCCAAAGCTTTTGTCATCAGCACAGACACCCGCAGCATCGTCCTCGGAATCCTGGGCGGGACCCTTCTGCTCATCGGGGTTATCGTTGCTTTATACGGAACACGGCTGACCAGCAGGATCAAGAAGCTGACCGCTGTGGCGGAACAAATCAGCGTGGGCGAGATGGATGCGGAGATCCCGGTGACCTCAAAGGATGAAATCGGGGATCTGGCGGAAGCCATAGGGCGAATGCAGGAAAGCATCAGGCTCTCCATCGAACGACTGCGACGGAGAAGGTAGGCTCCTAGCCAGAGACTTCTCTACAATCTGCGGAGAAGTGCAAAATCGAACCGCAGAATATCGAATAACGAACGCCGAAGGAAGAAGAGATTTAACTTCATCATTCGAAAGTTCTAGTTCGATATTCGACATTCGGGTTTCGGGATTCTAATTTGATTGCGTCTGAAGGCACATATTGGGGAGTCCATCGGCGAGTTCGAACTTTCCGTGAAGCGATCAGCGGGCAGGGTCAAGCATGGTAATTGTCCCCAGGGGAAACCCTGTTTTCGAAAATCTCAACAGCTACTATCTGGATCTTCGCCGGCTCCTGGAACATTGCCAGGGGGAGATGGGGTCCGGGGCCATCTACTTCAAGTCTCCCACGGCCGAGGGGGCTGTTTTTTTTGAAGCCCACGAGATCCTGGGCGGCACGTATGAAAACCGAAGCGAAAAACTCGCCGGCAAGGCGGCGATCGACCGCCTCCTGACTCCTTTACCCACCGAGAATTACCAGGTCAGCATCTACGAGGTGGCGACGGAGGAGGCCAACTACTGGTCCAGTATTCCGAATGCAAAAAGAATCTACGAAGACCTCAGCACGGAATTCACGGACCTAGAAGGTCTCATCAAAAAGATGATCTCTGAAAAGCTCTCGGGATACATTGAAGTTTCTCTGAACAGCGAGTTGGACGGGGGGTTCCTGTTTTTCAGAAACGGCCAGCTGGTGGGCGGCTACTACTTTTGGGAGAAAATTCTCAGCATTTCCAAGGAAAGCCAGGCCCTGCTGCTCCGGAAAGCCAAACGGAGCGGGGGCATTCTCCATGTGAGCCGGATCGCCGTGGAGTCCAAAGAGGTCAAGGAGGTCCCCAAAAAGTCCCCGTCGCCTGAAGTCATTACCGCCCTGGAAGACCTGCTGGGTCTTCTTGAAAGCCTCTGCATGCCTAGCCCAACCAAGAAAACGGATTTCAACACCTTACTGAAAAAACGGTTTCTGGACCTGGCGGATGAGTACGCTTTCCTTGATCCTTTTGCGGGCGAGTTTCAGTACTCAGGGAGGAAGATACGATTGGCGAGCGAGGTGTCCGACGCAGATCTCGCCAAGGGGGTGATGCTGGCCGTCACAGGCCTGGTAAGGGACCAGGGCCTGAAGGGGCCATTCAAGAACCGCCTGGAGGGGTGGATCGAGAAACACCGGAAGAAACTGCTGAACCTCGGGATCAGCGTGGACACGCTTTTAGCAGTCCAGTAGATGCCTGATGCAGGCCATGGGCTGTAACCAAAGCCTGCGTGAGCCTGGTCCAAGCTCAAACATCTGTGCCTCGTGAAAAGAAGTTTCAGCCTGAGACTCTAAAAGAGCCTATGAGCAAAGGAGAGTTGACGCGGGATGGAGTCAGGAGGCTTTGCGGAATTTATACACGCCCTTCCTGTGGCCGTGTTTCGCGAAAGGCTTGACGGGAGAATCGTATATTGCAACAAGGCTCTGGCGGAGATGCTGGGGTTTGAGTCTTCAGCAGACCTGATCGATCATCCCATGACGGTTTTCTATCGCAACGCCGAGGACAGGGACCTGTTGCTGACAGCGGTGATGAAAAGCGGCCGAGTGGTGGATGCCCCGCTTTCCCTGAAACGGAGGGACGGTCGACCCATCTGGTGCCGTTTGACGGCCAAAGCCCTAGTGGACGAGGCCGGTGCTCTGGTTCATCTGGACGGCGTTCTGAGAGATGCCACACGGGAGATTGAGAAGAGGGGAGCGCGGCCCACCCTTGAGAACATGGCCAATGTCCTGAGCGACTTCATCGTGCTTTTGAACTCCGAAGGGGAGATCACGGACATCAACAAAGCGGGCAGCGAGTTGCTTGGTTTCAGATCCGAGGAACTGATCGGACGAAGCATCGGCGACTTTGTGATTCCAAGATTGAGGGATCTTTTTTCCACCTTTCTTTCGATTGTCGCCAAGACAGGAAGCGAAGAGGGGATCCTCACGATTATGGACAGAAACGGGGATGAAAGACACCTGGAGTTCCATGCCTTCGTGGATGAAAGGCAGGGAGCGCCAGGATCCGGGCACATTCATCTGGTTGCCCGAAACGTGACAGACAGAATCAAGTATCACAAAGAGCAGCTGTCCAAGGAGAAGTTCATCGGAGTTCTGGAGATGGCAGGAGGCGTGGCGCACAAGCTCAACCAGCCGCTCATGATCATGAGAAATACGGTGAGCGAATTGCTCACCGGCATGCCTTCCAAAGACCCTAACTTTGAAAGGGTCCTGAAGATCCACCAACAGGTGGAGCGGATCAGCGAAATTGCAAAGAAGATTGTAAATATTAAGAAGTACGAACCCATGGATTACGTTGCGGGAATAAAGATCGTGGATATTGATAAGACCTCATAGCCGAACACCAGAGGAGAATAGAGGGTGGTCAAGACAGTACTCCTTGTAGACGATGATCAGGAGATGTTGGTTTCCTTGGAGGAAGGGCTTTCGAAGTACGACGAAACGTTTTCCATCACCACGGCGGAAGACGGGCTCCGTGCAGTCGATCAGCTCAAGAACAACACCATCTCGCTGGTGGTGACGGATCTCAAGATGCCGAAAATGGACGGCTTCTCTCTCCTTTCTCACATCATGGAACACTATCCGGAGATCCCGGTCATCATCATCACCGGGTACAGCACCTCGGACATGGAACGGCTGGCCCGCGAGGGGGGAGCGATAGGGTACATTGCCAAGCCCTTCATGATCGACGACCTGGCCAAGAGGATCATCACGACCCTGCGAAAGGAAGCGGAGGGCGGCACGCTCCACAGCGTGTCATCGGGCATTTTTCTCCAGTTGATGGAGATGGAGGAGAAAACGTGTACGGTTCGGCTTATCGAAAAAGCCTCCGGCAAGCAGGGGATTCTTTTCTTCCTGGACGGGCAAGTGCTGGATGCACGATGCGAAAGCCTGCGGGGCGAAGCGGCGGCGTATGAGATCTTCTCCTGGGACGATGTGAGCCTTAGCATCCAGAATTCGTGTGCGCAGAAGGAGAGGCGCATCCATCGCGATCTTCAGGCGATTCTGCTCGATGCAATGCGTCTAAAGGACGAACTCAAGCGCGTCCGCAAGTCGGAGACTCCAAAGAAAAAGCCGTCCACCCCTTCCAACGAGAAGATCGAGACGACCACCCCGGTGGAAAGGGTGAAACGCCTTCTGGAGAAGGAAGTGGGAAAAGGATACGGGATCGAAGACATATACGAGGACCCTTCCTGGGAGAGTTTTGTGAAGGGGATCAGGAGACTGGGATCTGCTTTCAACTCGGGCGAGTTCAAAGCGGCTTATATAGACAGGGGCGAGTCAAAAGACTTCATCCTTGTGCCTGGAGAAAGTGTGACCGTGGTGGCCGTGAACCCGAAGTGCGCAAGGGATAGGATCCTGGAGGCCCTGAGTGAATAGCAGGTTGCTCAAAGAAAGCGACGAGTGACGAAAAAGGAGTGAGAAGTCCCCATTTCTTTCTCGTGACTTGTCACTCGTCACTTGTCACTGAAAGGGGCGCCTCGTATCTGAGCGTTGTTACAGACGTATTGCGGCATGAAAACACTCTTTGAAGACATTTTGAACATGGAGGATGTCCGGGGTGTGGTGGTCAGTTCCAGTGAAGGCGAGATCCTCTTCACGGAACCCGCTCTGGAAGTGGAAAAATTTCTGCCCCCCTTCATCAGGGGCCTGGGAAATGTCCGCGAAGCGGATCTGATCTTTGAGAAGAACCGGGTCTATGTGAGAAAAACGGACACGGGATACCTCTTGATCCTTCTCGGCCTCTTTGCTTCCGGCGCCATGCTTCGGCTTCACGTAGATATGGTTCTTCCATCGCTGAAAGACAGAGGAAAAGGAAAGGGCCTGAGATCCTTGTTCAGAAGAAACAAGTGATTTCCCATACAGGCGATTTCAGGACGCACTCACTCCAGTCGAAACCGCACAGGGACCTTAACCCACATTTCCACTTTCTCTTCCCCCCGCATTCCGGGATCGAAAAGCCAGGTCTTCACGCTTGCCAGTGCCGCCTGATCCAAGACAGAATATCCGCTCGAGCTCGAAAGGCGCAAATCAGCGACTCTTCCTTGCGGATCCACGAGGACTTCGAGGACCACGGTCCCCTGGAAGCCCCTCTTGCGGGCGCTCAGAGGATATTCAGGGAGAGGATTCCGGCGGTAGAGAGGTGTGGCTTCATGCACAGGGGGAGGCTGTGATCCTCTGCCTCCTTCCCCGAGAGAAGCTGTGGCAGGATGAGCCATTTGCCGC
>Ga0172375_10006036_pt1 | contig 17147 bp, 18 predicted proteins | sample LakKiv1m_FD_114537 | JGI IMG/M metagenome (GOLD analysis project Ga0172375, IMG submission 114537) | Freshwater microbial communities from Kabuno Bay, South-Kivu, Congo - kab_092012_11.1m | ecosystem: Environmental > Aquatic > Freshwater > Lake | place: Democratic Republic of the Congo...
GGTCGCCCTCAGCCTCGCCGTCCTCGCCCTCGACCGGCGACTCACCCCGGGAACGACGAAGCCCCGGGCCGAAGGACCCGGGGCCAGTCTCTGACGTGCGGTGCGCGAGGGGGGAGTTGAACCCCCACGCCCTTTCGGGCACACGGACCTGAACCGTGCGCGTCTGCCTATTCCGCCACTCGCGCTTGAAGCCTGAGCAGGGTATCCCACCGTCGACGAGCCGACGAAATCCGGGGCGCCCGGCCGGGGGGAGCAGGCTCACAGCACCCGGCCGATACGATGCTCGCCGGGTTGGGTAGACCGCACGTGACCGGACGACACCGCACCGCACCGCCGAGCGACAGCCGAGGGGAGGACGATGGGCCGCCTGCAGCGTTTCGAGAACCGCCTCGAGCAGGCCATCTCCGGCGCCTTCGCCCGCACCTTCCGGTCGGCGGTCGAGCCAGTGGAGATCGCCGCCTCCCTCCAGCGCGAGGTCGACAACTCCGCGCAGATCCTCTCTCGCGACCGTCGGCTCGCGCCCAACCGCTTCCACGTCGAGCTCTCGCCGGCCGATCACGAGCGGCTGACGCCGTACGGGTCGACGCTGGCCCGCGAGCTGGTCGACATGCTCCACGACCACGCCGACCAGCACTCCTACGTCTTCACCGGCCCGGTCGAGATCGACTTCGAGGTCTCCGAGGACCTTACGACCGGGCGGTTCCGCGTGCGCAGCCAGGCGATCGCGGCCGTGAGCCAGTCGGCCGGGTCCAGCAGCGACACCGCCGTCCGCCGGGCCGCCGCGTTCCTCGAGGTCAACGGCATGCGCCACCCCCTCGAGCCGCCGGGCATCGTCATCGGCCGCGGCACCGACGCCGACCTGCGCATCGACGACCCCGGGGTCTCCCGCCGACACGTCGAGATCCGCGTGCAGGCCGACCCCGACGGCGGCATGCCGCACCTGTCGGCCATCGACCTGGGCTCGACCAACGGAATGACCGTCGACGGGCGTCGGGTGCAGCACGCGCGCCTGTCCGACGGCTCCCAGGTCAAGGTCGGCACCACCACGATGACCGTCCGGGCCGTGCGCGGCTCCGTCGCCGGCGGGGAGCGGTCCCATGTCTGAGCTCACCCTGGTACTGATCCGGTTCGCCTACCTCGCGATCCTGTGGATCTTCGTGCTGTCCGCGCTCTCGGTGGTCCGCTCGGACCTCTTCGGCGCGCGGGTCGAGAAGTCCTCGCGCAGCGACCGTCGCGCCGAGCGCGAGGCCGCGAAGTCGCGGGCCAAGCCGGTGCGCCGTCGCGGCGCCCCCACCCAGGTCTACATCGTCGAGGGCGCCAACGCGGGCGAGGCGATCTCGCTCGACCACGCACCCCTCCTGATCGGCCGCGGCAGCGACGCGGCGATCCGGCTCGACGACGACTACGTCTCGACCCGCCACGCCCGCATCGCCGCGTCGGGCGACACGTGGTTCGTCGAGGACCTCGGCTCGACCAACGGCACCTACCTCGGCACCCAGCGCATCTCCCAGCCCACCACCCTCAACCTCGGCAGCCAGGTCCGGATCGGGAAGACGATCCTCGAGCTGAGGAAGTGACCGCGTGGTGCTGAGCCTGCGGTACGCCGCCCTCTCCGACGTGGGACGGGTGCGCAAGGACAACCAGGACTCCGGCCTCGCCGACGGACACCTCCTCGTCGTCGCCGATGGCGTCGGCGGCGCCGTCCGCGGCGACCTCGCCAGCGCCACCGCGGTCTCCGCGCTCGGCAAGCTCGAGGCGCCCGAGCCGGGCGTCGACCTGCTCGAGGCGATGGCCGGTGCCTTCCACCGCGCCCACGACCGGATCGCGGAACTGGTCGAGAACGACCCGGAGCTCACCGGCACCAGCACCACCATCACCGCCGCGCTCTTCGACGGGCACCGCCTCGGGATCGGGCACCTCGGTGACAGCCGGGCGTACCTCTTCCGGGAGGGCGAGGTCTCGCTGCTGACGAAGGACCACACCTTCGTCCAGAGCCTGGTCGACGAGGGGCGCATCACCGAGGAGGAGTCGCGGACCCACCCGCACCGCAACCTCATCCTCCGCGCTGTCGACGCCGTCCACGAGACCGACCCGGACCTGTTCTACGTCGAGCTGCAGGCCGGCGACCGCGTCATGCTGTGCTCCGACGGCTGCTCGGGCGTCCTCGACGACGCGCGTCTGGCCGACATCCTCGGCACCGGCACGGTCGACTTCGCCGCCGTCGAGCTGGTCCGAGCGGCCCTCGACGCCGGCACCAGCGACAACGTCACCGCCATCGTCGCCGACGTGGTCGACCCCGAGGCGGCGACGGGCGCGGACGACACGTACGCCGCCGCGACGACCGGCCCGATGGTCGTCGGCGCGGCCGCCGAGCTCCCCCGCAAGCCCGGCCCGCGCGGCCTGTTCCGCGGGCACCGGTCCGGCGACACCGGCGAGCTCGAGCCGGTCGCGGGCTCGGAGTCGGCCGGCCGCGGTCTGCCCTTCCTGGGTCGCCGGCAGGAGCCGGAGCCGGAGGAGGACCTCGACCCCGAGGAGCTCCGGTACGCCCCCCGCCCCCCGCGCCGCTGGGCGTGGTTGCGCCGGGTGGTGCTCCTCGGCCTGGTGCTCGCCCTGCTCGCCGTGGGTCTCAAGATCGGCTACGACTGGACCCAGGAGCAGTACTACGTGTCCACCGAAGACGAGGCGGTCGTCATCTTCCGCGGCGTCTCGGCCGACCTGCCCGGGGTCGAGCTGTCGTCGGTCTACGAGGACACCGGCCTCACGATCGGCGAGCTGCCCGAGTTCCGCGCCCGCCAGGTGCGCGACGGGATCGCGGCCAACGACCTCGAGGACGCCCGGCTGATCGTCGAGCGCCTCGAGCGGCTGGCGGCGCAGTGCGCGGAGGCCGCCGCGCCCCGACCGAGCCCCAGCCCGACGACCACGCCGACCCGACCGCGACGCAGCCCGGGTGCGACGGCCGGCCCGAGCGCGACGGCGTCGCCCTCGCCGACCGCGACCCCGACCGAGACCCCGGCGGCGACCGGCCCGTGCGGGGAGGAGGTGCCGTGAGCGCGCCCGCCCCCTCGCAGGTCGCGGCCCGCGGCTTCACTCATCGCCGGCGCCGCGGGGCCGAGCTGATCCTGCTCGTGATGAGCCTCGTCGTGAGCATCGGCAGCTACGCCGCCGTCGGCCTGGGGGTCGAGGAGGAGATCCCCGCCGACATCGTCGGCTACGGCCTGTGGCTCGCCGGGCTCGTGCTGGTCTGCCACGTCGTCATCCGCCGCACCGCGCCGTACGCCGACCCGGTGCTGCTGCCGATCGTCAGCGCGCTCAACGGTCTCGGTCTCGCGATGATCTACCGCCTCGACCTGGCCCGTGACACCGCCCTCGCGGCGCGCCAGCTCGGCTGGATGACCGTGGGCGTCGTGCTCTTCGTGCTGGTGCTCATCCTCCTGGTCGACCACCGTCGCCTCCAGGCCTTCACCTACACCAGCGGGCTCGCCGCGATCGTCCTGCTGCTGCTCCCGCTCGTCCCCGGCATCGGCAACGAGATCCGCGGCGCGCGGATCTGGATCAGCGTCGCGGGCTTCAGCTTCCAGCCCGGCGAGATCGCCAAGGTCCTGCTCGTCATCGCCTTCGCCGGCTACCTCGTCCTCCATCGCGACGCCCTCGCCCTCGCCGGACGGCGCATCGTCTTCGTCGACCTCCCGCGCGGTCGCGACCTCGGCCCGATCCTCGTGATGTGGCTGATCAGCCTCGGCATCCTCGTCTTCCAGCGCGACCTCGGCTCGAGCCTGCTGTTCTTCGGGCTCTTCCTCGTCATGCTCTACATCGCCACCGAGCGACCCGGCTGGCTCGTGGTCGGCGGCGCGATGTTCGCGGCGGGCGGCCTGATGGCCTACCAGTTCGTCGGCCACGTCCGGCCCCGCGTCGACCTGTGGCTCGACCCCTTCGGCGGACCGGACCTCAACCAGATGGTGCAGAGCCTGCTCGGCATGGCGTGGGGAGGCCTGGTCGGCCGCGGTTGGGGCCTCGGCAGCCCGACCCTCACGCCGATCTCCGAGTCCGACTTCATCGTCTCCGCGATCGGTGAGGAGCTCGGCCTCACGGGCGTCATGGCGATCATCGTGATGTACGCCCTGCTCGTCGAGCGCGGTCTGCGCGCGGCGCTGGTGTGCCGCGACGCCTTCGGCAAGCTCGTCGCGAGCGGACTCGCGGTGGTGCTCTCGCTGCAGGTGTTCGTCATCATCGGCGGTGTCACCGGGCTCATCCCGTTGACCGGCCTCACGACCCCGTTCCTGTCCTACGGCGGATCGTCGCTGGTGGCGAACTGGGTCATCATCGCGCTGCTGCTGCGCATCTCCGACCAGGCGCGACGCCCGCTGCCGGTCTTCGACAACGACGACGCCGACGCCACCCAGGTGGTGAGCCTGCGATGAACAAGCCGATCCGGCGCATGGCGGTGGCGTGCATGGCGCTCTTCCTCGCGCTGCTGCTCAACGTCACCTACCTGCAGTACTTCCGCGCCGACGAGCTCAACGCCCGCGCGGACAACCGGCGCGCCCAGGACGCGGCGTTCTCCCGTGAGCGCGGCGCGATCCTCATCGGGGGCCGCTCGATCGCCGAGAGCGTGCCGAGCGACGGGCGCTTCGAGTTCCAGCGGACCTACTCCCAGGCCCAGCGGTACGCCCCGCTGACCGGCTACTTCTCCTACACCTTCGGTCGCTCCAACGTGGAGCAGACGCAGAACGACATCCTCTCGGGCTCCGACCCCCGGTTGTTCGTCAACCGCGTGATCGACCTGATCGGCAACCAGGCGCCGGCCGGTGGCAGCGTCAGCCTGACGATCAACCCGCGCGCCCAGGCGGCGGCGTGGGACGGCATCCGCGCGCTGGGGGAGAACACCAAGGGCGCGGTCGTCGCCCTCGAGCCCTCGACCGGCCGCATCCTGGCGATGGTCACCAACCCCAGCTACGACCCGAACCGCCTCGCCTCCCACGACCTTTCCGAGGTCAACGACGCGTGGCAGCAGCTCAACAACAACCCCGACCGCCCGCTGTCGAACCGTGCGGCCCAGGAGGTCTACCAGCCCGGGTCGACCTTCAAGCTGGTCACCGCCGCGGCCGCGCTGGAGAACGGCTACGAGCCCGACTCCCGGGTGCAGGGCGGCTTCGAGCTCGAGCTGCCGCAGACCACCAACACGCTGCCCAACGACGGCGGCGGCAACTGCGGCGGCGACTCCATCACCCTCACCCAGGCCCTGCAGGTCTCGTGCAACGTGTCCTTCGGCGCCCTCGGGCTCGAGCTGGGCGCGGACGAGATCGCCGAGCAGGCCGAGCGCTTCGGCTTCGGCGAGCGGCCCTTCGCCGACCTGTCCGCCGTGGCCACCAGCCGCTTCCCGACCGGCGAGAGCAACACCGACGGGCCCCTGATCGCGTACGCCTCGATCGGCCAGCAGTCGGTGCAGGCCAGCCCGCTCCAGATCGCGATGGTCGCGGCCGGCATCGCCAACGGCGGCACCGTGATGACCCCCTACCTCGTCGACGAGGTCACCTCCCCGGACCTCCAGGTGCTCGACAAGACCGAGCCGACGCCGCTGCGCAGCGAGGCCGTGAGCAGCCAGACCGCGCGGGCGCTGACCCGGATGATGGTCGCCACCGTCGACTCCGGCACCGGCACCCCGGCGCAGATCCCCGGGGTCGAGGTCGCGGGCAAGACCGGCACGGCGCAGCGCGGCGTCGGCAACGACGCCAGCCCGCTGGCGTGGTTCGTCTCCTTCGCTCCCGCCGACGACCCGCAGGTCGCGGTCGCGGTGATGATCGAGGACGCGGGCGTCGCCCGCACCGACATCGCCGGTGGCCGCCTCGCCGCGCCGATCGCGCGGGCCGTGATGGAGGCGGTCATCCGATGACGCCCCGCACCGCCCTCCGCCCCGACTCCCGACCCCCTGTCCCGCCCGCGTCGGAAGGTGCCGATCGCCCATGAACGACGAGACCCCCACGAGCAGCTTCTCCGGCGGCGGTGGCGGCCACCGGGTCGGTGGGCGCTACGAGATCGGCGAGCTGTTGGGCCGCGGCGGCATGGCCGAGGTCCGCAAGGGCAACGACACCCGGCTCGGCCGGGTGGTCGCGGTCAAGCGGTTGCGCACGGACCTGGCCAGCGACCAGACCTTCCAGGCGCGCTTCCGGCGCGAGGCGCAGTCCGCCGCGTCCCTGAACCACCCCTCGATCGTGGCGGTCTACGACACCGGCGAGGAGCTGTCCACGGACGGCACCGACGTCGCGCAGCCCTACATCGTCATGGAGTACGTCGCGGGCCGCACCCTGCGCGACATCCTGCGCGAGGGCCGCAAGATCCTCCCCGAGCGCGCGCTAGAGATCACCGCCGGCGTGCTGTCGGCCCTCGACTACAGCCACCGCGCCGGGATCATCCACCGCGACATCAAGCCCGGCAACGTGATGCTCACCCCCGGCGGCGACGTCAAGGTGATGGACTTCGGCATCGCCCGGGCCATCTCCGACGCCTCCTCCACCATGACGCAGACCGCTGCGGTCGTCGGCACCGCGCAGTACCTCTCGCCCGAGCAGGCCCGCGGCGAGACCGTCGACTCCCGCTCGGACGTCTACTCCACCGGCTGCCTGCTCTACGAGCTGCTCACCGGTCGGCCACCCTTCGTCGGGGAGAGCCCCGTCGCGGTGGCGTACCAGCACGTGCGCGAGCAGGCGCCGCCGCCCTCGAGCCTCGACGAGGACCTCCCGGCGGAGGTCGACGCGATCGTCATGAAGGCGCTGGCCAAGCGGGTCGAGGACCGCTACCAGTCGGCCGCGGCCATGAAGGCCGACATCGACCGCTACCTCGCCGGCAAGCCGGTCCAGGCCGTACCGCCGCCGCCGATGGCCGACGACGCCACCAACGTGCTGCCCGCCGGGGCGCTGGCCGGCATGGCCGCGGCCCACACCGGCACCCAGACCGCGCTGCCCGCGGCCGAGGACGAGCGGAAGAAGTGGCCGATCGTCGCCGGCGTGGTCGCGCTGATCCTGGCGCTCGTCCTCGCCGCGATCTTCATCCCCCGGCTGCTGGCCGACGACGAGCCGGTCAACGTCTCGGTGCCGACCCTGGTCGGGGAGTCGCGTCAGGACGCGGTGCGCGAGATCCGGCGTACGGAGGGCCTCACCGTCGGCGAGATCACCGAGGAGAACTCCACCGAGGTCCCCGCGGGAGACGTCGTCAGCCAGGACCCCGAGGCCGGCGAGTTCGTCCCCGAGGGGACGGCGGTCGACCTGGTGATCTCGCTCGGCCCGCCCGAGACCGAGGTCCCGAACCTCCAGGGCCTGACCTGCGAGCAGGCGCAGGCCGAGCTCGCCCAGAACAACCTCGAGGGACGGTGCGTGGACCGCGCCGACGACGCACCGGCCGGCTCGGTGATCGCGACCAACCCGCGGTTCGGGGAGCGCGTGGAGTTCGGCACGACCGTGCGGATCATCGTGTCCACCGGCCCCCAGGAGCTGCCCGACGTCACCGGCCGCACGGAGGAGGAGGCGGTCCGCATCCTCCGGGAGGCCGGCTTCGAGGACGTCCGGATCGTCGAGGACACCACGACGCCGGTCGAGGAGGACCGGGTCGGCACGGTGCTCTCGCAGTCGCCGACGCCGGGTCAGCCGACGCGCTCGGACACCCAGATCACGCTCACGGTCTCGCGCTACGAGCCGCCCGAGGAGGAGGAGCCTCCGCCGCCGGACCCGACGGACCTGCCGTCGCCGACGGAGCCGACGGAGACCGAGGAGCCCTGACCGACCCGGTCAGAGGTCGCTGTCGCGGGTGCCCCCGCTCGGGGGCGCCCCCGCGGAGCGGGCATAGCTGAGCTCGACGCCGCCCTCGTAGGCCGGCATCGCGACCAGCGGCTCGAGGCGGGTGAGGTAGCCGAGGCCGAAGGCGGCGACGTACTGCCGATAGGTCTCGACGGCGGGGCTCGTGGCGAGGCTGCCCAGCAGGGCGTCGGTGTTGCCGATGGCGGTGATCTCGTACGGCGGGGCGTACTGGCGCCCGTGGAGGATGACGACGTTGCCGACGCACTTGATCCCGGTCGTCGAGATCACCCGCTGACCCTGGACCGTCATGGCCTCGGCGCCGCCCTCCCACAGCGCGTTCACGACGGCCTGGATGTCCTGCTGGTGCACGACCAGGTCGTCGAGGTCGGTGGTGACGCCGTCGATCAGGTCGCGTGAGGACGCCGGAGCGTCGTCGAGCACGACCGTGACCCCCGGCCCCTCGACCGGCTGGAAGCCGGCCGGGCCACGCACCTGCGCGACCTCGGCCTCGAGCTCGTCGAGCCGGCTGTCGTCGACGCCCGCGGCGAGCTCCTCGACCTCGGCGGTCAGGGCGGCCACGCGTGCCTGCAGGGCGTCGACCTGCCGGCTCTGCTGCCGGGTCAACGACTCCAGGTCGCCGTACCGCTCCGGGCGCAGGTCGATGCCGTCGGAGCTGAGGGCGCTCGTGACGAACAGCGTGCCGACCGCCACGAAGACCGCCGCCACGCCCGCGCGCCAGGTCACCGACACGGTGCCGCCTTCCGCCGGGGGCATGGACGACCACTACGCTAGCCGACGTCCGAGATCCACCCGATCGTCCCGCATGATCCGAGGAGTCCCCCCGTGGCCGACGACCGTCGCCCCCAGCCCACCAGCGCCCGCACCCCGGCGTCGCTCACCTCGATCCCGCGGACGGTCCTCGCCTTCGGCCTCATGGCCCTCGGCATCGCGTGGATGGCGGTCTACATCAACGTCGCCCAGGACGGGCAGTCGCTCACGCAGATGGGCGACCTGCGCCGGTGGAACTTCGTCATCGGGTTCGCGCTGATCTTCGTCGGCATGATCGCCTCCGCGGCGCCGACGACGCCGCTGGGCCGTGGCCGCGGCGTGGTCGTGGGGATGCTCGGCTGCTTCCTGATCGGTCTGATCTGGATCTGCGTCTACTACATCGCCGGCCCGGACAACTCGATCCCGGTGCTGCGCAACCTCGACCAGTACAACCTGATCGTCGGCATCTCGTTCATGGCGGTCGGCTTCGTCTACGCCACGAAGTGGGAGTAGAACCGCACGCGTGAGAGCGCGCGCGAGCACCGAATGACATCGGTGTAGTTCTCCACAGCCGTTATCCCCAATGGGGATAACCGCGACGGTGCCCCCACACGGGCGGGTCGAAACCCGGCTCAGGCGACGAGCAGCGCGCCGGCGACCGCGCCACCGGCGAGCAGCAGGGCGAGCACGGCGAGACCGACCACCTGCACGAGCGTGCGCCGGGGGCGGGGGGCGTACGCCAGGACCAGGGCGGCGAGCACGCCACCGACGAAGCCGCCGAGGTGGCCCTGCCAGGAGATGAAGTCGCGGCCGGTGACGGTGATGACGACGTTGATCCCGAGCCAGATCAGCAGCACCCGCGGGTCACCGCCGACCTTGACGACGACCACCAGCAGGGCGCCGATGAGACCGAAGACGGCTCCCGACGCACCGACCGTCTGGCCCGCGGGGTCGGAGAGCAGGAGCACCGCGACGCTGCCGGCGAGCGCGGAGAGCAGGTAGAGCGCGAGGAAGCGCACGCGGCCCAGCACCAGCTCGAGCTGGGGGCCGAGGAACCACACGGCCAGCATGTTCAGCCCGATGTGCCACAGGTCGACGTGGGTGAAGGCCGAGGTGAGCAGCTGCCAGGGAGCGCCGCTCGCGACGCCGGCCACCCACTCCGTGGCGATGCCGTTGACCGACCCGACGCGGGTGCACAGGTCGGCGCTGTCGACGGCGGGGAAGTAGTTCTGCGTCCCCGGCACGATGCAGCGCCCGAGCGGGCTGATCGCGAGCCGGTCGATCCACACGCTCAGCGTCCCGCCGGTGCTGAGGATCAGCAGCCACACCGCGGCGTTGACCGCGATGATCGCCTGCGACGTGAGGCCGGCGTTGCGCGGGATCGCCCCGCCGTACGGGGTCGTCGGCTGCCGGACCGACTTCGCGCCCTCGCGGACGCAGGAGGGGCACTGGAAGCCGACCGAGGCCGGCGCCATGCAGTCGGGGCAGATCCGCCGCTCGCACCGCTGGCAGCGGATGTGCGCCTCCCGGTCGGGGTGGAAGGCGCACACCGCGGGCTCGGACGCCGGACCCGACGGGGGGCCCGGCGCCGGTCCTGGCGGGGTCGTGCTCAGGTCAGGCTCGCTCGACCACGACCGACTCGATGACCACCGGCTCCTGCGGGCGGTCCATCCGGCCGGTCGGCACCTTGGCGATCGCGTCGACCACGTCGCGCCCGGCCTGGTCGGCGACCTCGCCGAAGATGGTGTGCTTGTTGTTGAGCCACGGCGTCGCGCCGACGGTGATGAAGAACTGCGAGCCGTTGGTGCCGGGACCGGCGTTGGCCATCGCGAGGAGGTAGGGCTTGTCGAACTGCAGCTCGGGGTGGAACTCGTCCTTGAACTGGTAGCCCGGGCCACCGGTGCCGGTGCCGAGCGGGCAGCCGCCCTGGATCATGAAGCCGTCGATGACCCGGTGGAAGCCGAGGCCGTCGTAGAAGCGGCCGGTGGTCTGCTGGCCCGTCTGCGGGTCGGCGTACTCCTGCGTCCCCTCGGCCAGACCGACGAAGTTCTCGACCGTCTTCGGGGCGTGGTTCGGGAACAGCGTGATCGTGATGTCGCCGTGGTTGGTCTTCAGCGTCGCCTTGGTGTCGGACATGGCTCTCATCCTGCCACGCGGTCCCACCCCCGGGTTTTGCCGCCCGCCGGGTCCGGGCATCATCACCGCACCGAGTTGACTGCACCGATGACCGCACAGATGAAGGGACGCACCATGAAGCTCCGGTCCACGGACCTCCGCGATCGCGCGACCGACCTCAAGGACCAGTGGAGCCCCCACGTCGAGGCGGCCGTCGCCAAGGCCGGCCCCGCGCTGGCCGACGCGCGTGACAAGGCCACCCCGCTCGTCCAGGACGCCGCGGACAAGGCGAAGGAGCGGTGGCAGCACGACGTGCTCCCCGCCATCAACGCCGCCGCCGCAGCGGCCGAGGAGGCCACCTCCGAGTACCGCGCCGAGGCCAAGCGCCGCGGGACGGCCACGGCCGCCGCGCTGAAGGGCGAGGTCGAGCCGCCGAAGAAGAAGCGCCGGCTGCGCAAGCTGCTGCTGATCGCCGGGCTCGGCGGCATCGCCTTCGCCGCGGTCCGCAGGCTCACCGCCCAGGAGTCGACCGCGTGGGAGAACTCCTACCAGCCGACGCCCGCCCCGGCGCCCGCGCCCGCCCGACCGGCCGAGGACACCGCCGCCGCGACGCCCGACGAGGCGCTCGCGGACGCGGCCGAGTCGCCGCACGCGGCCACGACCCCCGACCAGCCGGCCGAGACCGTCGACCTCGACGACAAGCGCTGAGCCCGGGTACGCCCCGACTCAGCGCCTGATCTCGACCTGGTGACCGCGCCGCTGCGCGCGGTGACACACCCGGTCGAGCTCCTCCTCCGCCGCCGAGCACAACGACGCACCCGCCACGTCGATCACCAGACGCGGCGGGTGCGCGCGTGTGGCGGCGTCCAGCCGCCGGGTGAGGTCGGGGGTGCGAGGGACGTCCACGAGGCCGGTCACGATCAGGGGCGTGGCGTCACCGGGCTCGGCATCCACGCGGATGGCGCTGCCGGCGGACCGATCGTCCTCGAGCGGCGGCGGCCGGTCGCCCAGGATGAGGGCGCTGATGAGCGCGTCCCGCTCACCGGCCGACAGCGTGCGCACCTCGTCGTGGCCGCTGTGGCCCTCCACCAAGCGGGCCGCGATGGTCGCGAGCTTCTCGTTGCGGCGGGTGCTGAACCAGCGCAACAGCTCGAAGGCGTCGGCGTCGGGGAGGCCGTAGGCCGCCATCAGGATGCCGAGGGCCTGGTCGACGATGCTGCGCGACTCCAGTCCGGCGCGGATGTGCTGGTCGGCGACCCGGCCGGCCGCCTCCTCAATGAGGTCGGCGAGGTCGATGAGCCGGCCATCGCGAGGGCCGGTCTCGTCGGTGGGGTCGAGTGCCGCCCATGCGGTCAGCACGGTGCGCGGTCCGGCGGTGCCGTGCAGTTGATGGGCCACCGCCTCCTCCAGCACCGGCGGCGCGGGCGCCGTCCATCGCTCGAGGGTCGCCGTCCCCACCGGGTCGAGGTGGGCGCGCAGCACCGCGGTGCTCGGCAGGACCTCGCCGGGCGCGAAGCCCAGCAGGTCGTAGACCTCGTCGCTCCACACCCACGCGTCGTCGCCGGGCAGGTAGCGCAGCCGCGCGGTGGTGAGGGGCGCGGGACCGGAGGCCTCACGGCGTACGTTCATGGGGAGGGTCTGCACCTCGTCGTAGCGATCCGACGGGCTGTTTCCTCAACCCAGCGCGTCGAAGACTAGGACATCTGCGGTGCGGCGTGGGCGGTGGCCCGCGCCGTGGCCCGTCGCTCGGCCCAGAACGACAGGATCGGGATGGTGCCGCAGGCCAGGGTGACGAGCGTGAAGCGCAGGTCGAAGCCCGCTCGCCGGGAGAGCTGGAACGCGGTGATCAGGAAGATCATGTAGAGCCAGCCGTGCGCGACGCCGAGGTACTCGCTGATGCCGTCACCGATCCGCTCCGGGGTGCTGCCCACGGGGAACAGGTCGGGGTGGATCAGGTGGCCGTAGTGCAGCGGCAGCCCGATCAGGCACAGGACGATCAGCAGGACGCCGACGATCGCCGACATCACCTGGTAGCGCAGCAGGACCCCTCTCACGGCTCCGAATCTACCGATCGCTCCTCGGGAGTCGGCTCGCCGGCCTCCTGGGCGGCCTGCCACTCGTCGCGCGTGAAGCGCCACCAGATGAACGCCGCGAACGCCGCGAAGACCCACCACTCGGCGGCGTACAGCAGGTTGCGCAGCGCGGTGAACACGCCGACGTCGGGGATGCTCGTCGGGGTCACCGCCCGCAGCGCCGGCGGCTCGTCGTCGATGGTGCGCGCGACGGCGTACCCGCTGAAGAGGTCCATGTCGACGCGCTGCGTGAGCGAGGCGATGCGCAGCTCGGGCAGCACGTCGTCGGCGAGGTCGAGATCGGCGCGCCCGCCGCTCTCGGACGGCTGGAGCCACCCGACCACGTCGACCGGGCCGGAGTCGGCCACCTGCTCGGGCGCGGGGTCGCGCGGGTCGTCGGCCCAGCCGCGCACGACGGGGATGGCGGAGTCCGTGCCGTCGACGGCGACGGGGGTGACGACCCACCAGCCGTCGTCCTCACGCTCGACGAGGAAGGTCTCCTCCGCCCGCCACTGGCCGCTGAAGGAGACCGGTCGCCCGACCTGGTCGCCCGGGAACGGGTCGTCACCGCCCATCAGGTCCAGAAGCGGCGCGGGCGCGGCGGTGGTGAGGTCGCGCGCCTCGGCGGCGCGGCGCTCGCCCCACGCGGCGTACTGCCACACGCCGGCGCCGAAGGCGACGCCGACGGCGATGATGCCGACGAGGTGGGCGGCGATCATCCGGGGCGCGAGCAGGACGCGCGCGAGGGAGACGTCGTCGTCGGGACCGGTCGACACGACCTTCACGGTACGGCGCCCGGACACGCCGGACGAGCGGTGGGGCGGCCCTATCGTGTGAACGTGCCCACGCGAGTCCACCACCTGAACTGCGCCACGATGAGGACGCCGCTCGCCGGACGGTCCTCCCTCGTGCCCTCCCACCTCGTCGCCCACTGCCTGCTGGTGGAGACCGCCGACCGGCTGGTCCTGGTCGACACGGCCTTCGGCACGGCCGACCTCGCCTCGCCGGCCAAGCGACTCGGGCGGCCGTTCCTCATCGCGACCGGCCCGACCTTCGACCCGGCCGAGACCGCCGTCGCCCAGGTGCGCGGGCTCGGTCACCGGCCCGAGGACGTCACCGACATCGTCGTCACCCACCTCGACCTGGACCACGCCGGCGGCATCGGCGACTTCCCCGGCGCGCGCGTCCACGTGCTCGCCTCGGAGCTCGCGGCCGCCCGCGCGCGGAAGTCGCAGGGGGAGAAGGGGCGCTACCGCCCGGTGCAGTGGGAGCACGGTCCGTCGTGGGTCGAGCACGACACCGCCGAGGAGGACTGGTTCGGCTTCGCCGCGGCCCCGGTCTGGCCCGGGTCGGACGACCTCGTCCTGGTCCCTTTGATCGGGCACACGCGCGGCCACGTCGGGGTGGGCGTACGCCGGCCCGGCGGCGGATGGTTCCTCCACGCCGGCGACGCGTACTTCTCCCACGGCGAGAAGCTCGACCCGCCGCAGTGCCCGGGCGGGCTGAAGGTCTTCCAGAGCATGGTGCAGATGGACAAGGCGGCGCGCCTGGCCAACCAGGACCGGCTGCGCAGCCTGCACGCCGAGCACGGTGCTCCCGGTCCGGACGGGCGGCCCGAGATCACGATGTTCTGCGCCCACGACCACGTGGAGTACGACGCGCTCGCCGACGTCACCGACTGACCCCCGTCACTCGCGTCGCTCTGGCATCATGCCCCCATGACGATCCGGGCCGAGGAGGAGCGACGTGCGGTGGTCGTCGAGGACGACGTCGACATCCGCGAGCTGATCGTCTACTCGCTGGAGTCCCAGGGCTTCACCGTGACGCAGGTCGGCGACGGCCGCGAGGCCGTCGAGGTGACGCGCTCGGTCGATCCCGACCTGATCACCCTCGACCTCGGCCTTCCCGGACTCGACGGGGTGGAGGTGTGTCGCCGCATCCGCGAGTTCAGCGACGCCTACCTGATGATGGTCACCGCCCGCGACGAGGAGGTCGACCGACTGATCGGCCTCGAGACCGGCGCCGACGACTTCCTGGCCAAGCCGTTCTCCCCGCGCGAGCTCAAGGCGCGGGTCAACGCGATGTTCCGCCGGCCGCGGCGACCGGTCACGGTCGCGGTCGTGCCGGATCAGGAGATCCTCGAGCACGGTCCCATCCGCGTCGATGTCGACGGGCGACGCGTGCAGATCGACGGCGCCGACCTCGACCTGACGCGCACGGAGTTCGACCTGCTCGCGGAGCTCATGCGCACGCCGAGCCGCGTGTGGAGCCGCGAGGCGCTGCTGCGCTCGGTGTGGGGCGACGAGTGGACCAGCGACACCCACCTCGTCGAGGTGCACATCGGCAACCTGCGGCGCAAGATCACCGCCGCCGCCGACGGCGTACGCCTCATCCACACCGTCCGCGGCGTGGGCTACCGCATGGAGGCGCTGGACCGCTGAGCCTCAGCCTCGCGGCGAGGCGAGGAAGGCCTGCACCGCGACGCGCACGGCGCGCGCGGCCGGCACGAGGTGGGTGGCTACGCTGGTCGCCTTCACCCACGACTCCGTCCGGACGAGGGTCTCGAGGTCGCCCGCGAGTGCCTGCAGCGTGCGCGCTCCGACGGTCGCCGAGGAGACCTTGAGGCTCAGCACGCCGTCCATGGCCGCGCTCTGGTCCTGCGCCAGCAGCGCCTCGGTGATGCGCTCGACCCGGCGGTCGAGCAGGTCGGCGTACGTCGCGGCGAACAACGCCACCGCCTCGTGGTCCTCCAGGGCCGCGCTGAGGGCCCGCAGGGCGTGCGGATCGAGGGTGGGTCGCAGGGGTTCACGACCGCGCGGTCCGTGCATGCGAGGGGCCTCCTGTCAGCGTCCCCTCACCTTGGATCGGTGACCTCAAGAACCGGCCGCGCGCCGGCGATACGTTCGCGCAAGAAGCCTGCAACGGCCCTCAGAGCCGGAGCGGGTGGAAGAGCCGGGCGAACCGCTCGGGGGCATGGGTCTTCAGCCGGTGGTGAGGTCGACACAGCGGCCAGAGGTTCGACGCGGTCGTCGGTCCGCCGCCTCCGCCCGTCACCCACGGCCGTACGTGGTCGAGGTCGCAGCGGCGCGCCGACCGACCGCAGTGCGGCGCGCCGCACGACCGGTCGCGGAGGACGACCTGCTCCTGCATCCGCGCGGGCGGGGAGTAGCCGGCGGCCACGGTGTCGTCGGCGAGATCGAGGACCGGGGTGAGCCGGACGTCGCGGCGCTGGAGCCACTGCGCCACCAACCCCAACGTGGCCGGGCCGTACGTCTCCATCCGCGCCCCGTGGTCGACACCGCCCTCGACCAGGGCGACGAGGTCGGCGGCATCGCAGTGGACGTACAGCGTGGCCGGCGGACGTCGCTCGCCGGTGTCGGTGCCGTCGAGGAGAGCGGCCGCGGCATGCGGATCGGCCAGCAGGCCGAGCGCGGTGCTGCGGAGCTGCCGGTGGGGCATGTCGGCGAGCGCGGGGTCGGTGGCGAGGATGCGGGCGACGCGGTCGAGGGTCGCGTCGAGTGCGGCACCGTCCGGGGCGTCGAGCCGCGCGTACGCCTCGGTCCACCGCGCGGGGAGACCGGGGACCGCTGCGGGTCCGGTGGGCGGGGTGATCACGACGGCGCGGCCGTCGCCGTGCTGAGCCTCGCGACGCGCGGCCTCGTCGGGGTCGAGGGCGAGCAGTGCCTCGAGGACGAGGTCGCCGGCGGTGGCGGCGTTGATGGCGCGGGGGGTCTCGGTGACGAGCTCGTCGACGGCGGACGCGACCTCCGGGGAGAGGCGGAGCGTCTCGCGGGCGACCTCCCGCGCCCGCCAGGCGTCGACGGCACCGCTGGTCACCGCCGCCCACAGCAGGGGCAGGCGGTGGGCGAGCTCGATCGCCGCGCCCATCAACGCCCGACCCGCCGCCGGGCTCATCCCCAGCGCCGAGGCCAGCTCGAGCGGCGCGTGCTCGTGCACCAGCGGCGCACCCTCGCCGGCGAGCGCGATCCTCCGCACCCGTCGGGCGGGAGGCTCGTCCGGAGCGGGCCGGCCGTCCCGGATCGCCGCGGTGCCGGTGATGCCCTCGTACGTCTCGGCCAGGCGCAGGGCGAGGACGAGTCGCGAGGTGTCCATCATCCGCCGCAGCGCACGCTGCTCCTCCAGCACCGTCAGCACGGCCTCGCCCGACAACCCCGACGCCTGCGCCGGGTCCGGTACCCACGGCGATTCACCCACCGCATCCCACGCACCGACCGGCTCCAGCGGCGGAAGTTCCGCGAGCAGCGTGGGGAGGTCGGTGGCCATGTCTCAGTTTAGAACACACGTTCGATCAGGGCAAGGGTTCGCTTCGCCTGTGGACTGAGAGCTGTAGCCGGCTCAGTAGCCGAAGGCATGGACGCTGAGGACGTCGACCTCGCGTCTCGGA
>Ga0172375_10006040_pt1 | contig 17142 bp, 17 predicted proteins | sample LakKiv1m_FD_114537 | JGI IMG/M metagenome (GOLD analysis project Ga0172375, IMG submission 114537) | Freshwater microbial communities from Kabuno Bay, South-Kivu, Congo - kab_092012_11.1m | ecosystem: Environmental > Aquatic > Freshwater > Lake | place: Democratic Republic of the Congo...
CCTGCCAGCGCCGACAAATGCGGCCCCCCACGCTCGCAACCCCGGCTCGCTGCCCCCCACCGGGGGGGCGTCGGCTTGGGACGGCCCGGCGCCGACTTTTGTATTGCCCGATATCGCTGTTGGATTACCTTCGGATGTGCTGCTCAACCGACCCGACGTGCTGGCCGCCGAACAGAAGCTGATCGCCGCGAATGCCAACATCGGTGCGGCGCGTGCGGCCTTCCTGCCGAAGATTGCGCTCACCGCCACCGCCGGCACGGCGAGCCGTGCTCTGTCAGGCCTGTTTGGCGGCGGCAGCGGGGCGTGGAGTTTCGTGCCGCTCTTGAGGTGGCCATTGTTCGACGCTGGGCGCAGCGAGGCGAATGTGGACTTGGCCGAGGCCCGGAAGAACATCGCGGTCGCGGAATACGAGAAAACGATCCAGCTGGCCTTCCGCGAAGTCGCCGACCTGTTGGCCGCGCGCGAACACTACGCGGCGCAGTTGCAGGCGCAGGAGGCCGCGGAGCAGGCTCAGACGACGCGCCTCCAGCGCGTCGAGCAGCGCCATCGCGGTGGCGTCTCGAGCTATCTGGAGTTGCTCGACGCCCAGCGCGAGCAGTTCGCCGCGCAGCAGGCGGTGCTGGCGACGCGGCGCGCGCTGGCGACGACGACGGCAGGTTTTTACAAGTCCTGCGGCGTGAATTGAGGGTATTGACCGAAATTGACGGGCTTGCTGGCACGTCCGTCCAAAATAAGCTACATTCCCGTTACTTTTCTTATAACCATAATGGTGAGGCCATCATGAGCAATAAAGGGCAGATGCTACAAGACCCGTTTCTCAACGCACTGCGACGCGAACACATCTCCGTGTCGATCTATCTGGTCAATGGCATCAAGCTGCAGGGCCAGATCGAGTCGTTCGACCAGTACGTCGTCCTGCTCAAGAACACCGTGACGCAGATGGTCTACAAGCACGCCATCTCCACTGTCGTGCCCGCGCGTCCCGTCAGCATCGGTACCGAAGCCGAGTGATCCCCTTCATCTGCGGGTAGTTGGCCGATGTTTGAACGGCCGGCGGCCGGCGAAAAAGCTGTTCTGGTTCAGATGGATCTTGGCGCTGGCGATTTTGCCGAGCGCCTTGAGGAGTTTCGCCTGCTGGCAACCAGTGCCGGCGCACAACCGGTCGCCACGATTAGCGGCAGGCGCGGCCGGCCCGATCCGGCGACCTTCGCCGGCAAGGGCAAGGTGGAGGAAATCGTTGCCACCGCGGCTTCAGCCGGCGCCGACCTGGTGCTCTTCAACCACGAACTGTCACCCGCGCAGCAGCGCAACCTCGAACGCGCCTCCAACCTGCGCGTCATCGATCGCACCGCGCTGATCCTCGACATCTTTGCGCTGCGCGCACGCAGCCATGAGGGCAAGCTGCAGGTCGAACTCGCCCAGCTCGAACACCTGATGACGCGGCTGGTACGCGGCTGGACTCACCTCGAACGGCAGAAGGGCGGCATCGGCCTGCGCGGCCCGGGCGAGAAACAGCTCGAGACCGACCGCCGCCTGCTCGGCAAGCGCGTCGCCTTGCTCAAGTCGCGGCTAAAGCAACTCGAACGCCAGCGCGCGGTGCGCCGCAAGGGACGCAGCCGCGGCGAGGTGCTGTCGGTCTCGCTGGTCGGCTATACCAATGCCGGCAAGAGCACGCTCTTCAACGCGTTGACCAAGGCGGGCGCCTATGCGGCCGACCAGTTGTTCGCCACGCTCGATACCACCTCGCGCAAGCTCTACGTGCCGACCTGCGAGCTGGAAAGCGGGCGCTCCGGCTGCCAGGTCGTGCTGTCCGATACCGTCGGCTTCATCCGCGACCTGCCGCACGCGCTGGTCGCCGCCTTCCATGCGACGCTGGAGGAAACGACCCAGGCCGATTTGCTGCTGCATGTCGTCGATGCGGCGAGTCCCGATCGCGAGCAGCAGATACAGGCCGTGGCGCAGGTGCTTGCGGAGATCGGCGCTGCCGACGTGCCGCAAGTCGTCGTCTGGAACAAGATCGATCTGACCGGGGTCGGGCCGGGAGTCGAGCGGGACGAGTGTGATAACATCGCGCGGGTTCGTGTCAGCGCCCGAACCGGCGCCGGACTTGACCTCTTGCGTGCAGCCCTGGCGGAAATGTCACGCAAGCTGACGGCATCTATTGAATTCAAAGACACCCAACCCCAAAACGATATCCATGATTACCGGCATACTGATGTCGCTCAATGACCACGGCTGGGGCAACGACCCCAATCGTGGCAGTGGCGGTGGCGGACCCCGCAACGGTCCGCCCGATCTCGACGAACTCTGGCGCGATTTCAACAAGCGCCTGTCCGGCATGCTCGGCAAGAAGCGGCCGGGCGATTCCGGCGGCGGCAACGAAGGCGGGAATGGTGGCAATGGCGGCAATGGTCCCCGGCTACCCGCCCTGACCCCCGGCCAGTTTGGCGGCGGCATCGGTTTGCTGCTCGGTCTCGCCGTCGTTGTCTGGTTCGCCAGCGGCTTCTATATCGTCGATGCCAGCCAGCGTGGTCTGGTGCTGACGCTCGGCAAATATGGCGAAACGACCGAGCCGGGCCTGCGCTGGCGCCTGCCGTGGCCGATCCAGACGCATGAGATCGTCAACCTGACCGGCGTGCGTACCATCGAGATCGGCTATCGCGGCTCGGAAAAGAACAAGGTGCTGAAGGAAGCCCTGATGCTGACCGACGACGAAAACATCGTCAGCGTACAGTTCGCCGTGCAGTACCTGCTCAAGGATCCGAAGGACTACATTTTCAAGAACCGCCACCCTGACGATGCCGTGATGCAGGCGGCCGAGACGGCGATCCGCGAGGTGGTTGGCAAGAGCAAAATGGATTTCGTGCTCTACGAGGGGCGCGATGTCATCGCCGCGAATACCCAGAAGTCGATGCAGGAAATCCTCGATCGCTACGAGACCGGCGTCCAGATCCGTTCCGTGACGATGCAGAGCACGCAACCGCCCGAGCAGGTGCAGGCAGCCTTCGACGATGCAGTCAAGGCAGGCCAGGACCGCGAGCGCCAGAAGAACGAGGGCGAGGCCTACGCCAACGACGTCATCCCACGTGCCCGCGGTACCGCTTCGCGGCTGATGCAGGAAGCGGAAGGCTATCGCGCACGCCTGATCGCGACCGCCGAGGGCGAGGCGACGCGCTTCACCAAGCTTTACAACGAGTATGCCAAGGCGCCGGAAGTCACGCGCCAGCGCCTCTACCTGGAAACCATGCAGCAGGTCTATGCCAATACCAGCAAGGTGCTGGTCGACTCGAAAGGGGGCGGCAACCTGCTCTATCTGCCGCTCGACAAACTGATGCAGCAGGCGGGTGCCGCGTCAGCCACTCCCTCCGTCGATGCGGCCGAGCGGTCGTCCGCCCCGGCCTCGGCGCAGGAAAATCGTGACGTGCGCACGCGCGGGCAGTTGACGCGCGAGCGGGGAGAACGCTGATGCAACGCCTGCCCCTCATCCTCGGTGCCGTCTTCGCGATCTTCGTCGCCGCCGGCGCCATGCTGTTCACCGTTGACCAGCGTCAGTACGCGATCATTTTCCAGCTCGGCGAGATCAAGGATGTCGTCACGGAACCCGGCCTCAACTTCAAATGGCCGCTGATCCAGAATGTGCGCTATTTCGATCGCCGCATCCTGACCATGGATTCGGTCGAGCCGGAGCGTTTCCTGACCGCCGAGAAAAAGCCCGTGCTGGTCGATTCCTTCGTCAAGTGGCGCATCGCCGACGTGCATCAGTACTACATCTCGGTGGGCGGCGACGAGCTGCTGGCGCGTACGCGGCTGGCGCAAACCGTGAACTCGGGACTGCGCGAGGAGTTCGGCCGCCGTACGGTGCACGATGTCGTCTCGGGCGCGCGCGACAAGATCATGGAAGATGTACAGAAGAAGGCGGATGCCGACGCGCGGGCGATTGGCGTCGAGATCGTCGATGTGCGCCTCAAGCGTGTCGACCTGCCGCCGGAAGTGTCCGAATCGGTTTACCGCCGCATGGAGACGGAGCGCAAGCGCGTCGCCAACGAACTGCGGTCGCAAGGCGCCGCCGAGGCCGAGAGGATTCGCGCCGATGCCGACAAGCAGCGCGAAGTGATCGTCGCCGAAGCCTACCGCGACGCCCAGAAGATCAAGGGCGAGGGCGATGCCAAGGCCACCGCGACCTACGGCAAGGCTTTCGGCGAAAACCCCGAGTTCTATGCTTTCTATCGCAGCCTCGAAGCCTATCGCCAGAGTTTCGGCAACAAGAGCGATCTGCTCGTGGTCGATCCGAGCGCCGACTTCTTCAAGTATCTGAAGAACGGCGGCCGGGGCGGCAGTAGCGGCAAGTAATTCGCGTCCGGGTTCATGGCTTCCACGCTGCTGATGGCTTTCGGCCTCATGCTGGTCATCGAGGGCCTGCTGCCCTTCGTGGCGCCGCGCGTCTGGCGCGAGACCTTTCGCCGCGTCACCGAAATGGCCGATGGCCAGTTGCGTTTCATCGGCCTGACTTCGATCGTCATCGGGCTGGCGATGATCCTGCTGTTCAGCTAAGCTGCCCCGATCATGCATACCTGGTTGCTACCCGAGGCCATCGAGGACCTGCTGCCGGCCGAAGCCGCTCAGGTCGAGGCGCTGCGCCGGCGCATGCTCGATGAATTCGCCCGCCACGGCTATCAACTCGTCGCGCCGCCGCTGCTGGAATTCGCCGATGCCCTGCTCGACGAGAATGCCACCGACCTGAACCTGAACAGCTTCAAGCTTGTCGACCAGTTGTCCGGCCACACGCTGGCACTGCGTGCCGACATCACGCCGCAGGCTGCGCGCATCGATGCCCACTTGCTGAACCGCACGGGCGTGACGCGTCTCTGTTATTGCGGCAGCGTGCTACATACCCGGCCCGCGGGATTGTTCGCGACACGCGAACCCGTGCAGATTGGCGCCGAACTCTATGGCCATGCCGGACTCGAGGCGGATCATGAGGTCATTCGTCTCCTGTCGCGCGCGCTGCAACTCGCCGAACTGCCGCCGAGCCGCATCGATCTCGGCCACGTGGGCATTTTCCGCGCGCTCGTGGCCGGGCAGGGACTGGCAGCCGCCACCGAGCAGCAACTGTTCGACGCCTTGCAGGCCAAGGATGTGCCGACCCTGCGCGAGCTGACCGCGCACCTGCCCGCACTCGTGCGCAACGGCCTGCTGGCCCTGCCGGACCTGTACGGCGGTGCCGAGGTGATCCGCGGTGCCGCAGCCTGTCTGCCGATGCTGCCGGAAATCTCGCGTGCGCTCGGCGACCTGCAACGACTGGCGGGCGAACTCGCCGGGCTGCCGCTGTCTTTCGACCTCGCTGACCTGCGCGGCTACCACTATCACAATGGCGTGGTGTTCGCCGCCTATTGCGCTGGCAGTCCGGCGGCGGTGGCGTTGGGCGGTCGTTATGACGCGATCGGTGCGCGCTTCGGGCGTGCGCGGCCGGCAACGGGCTTTTCGCTCGACTTGCGCGCGTTGGCGCGCCTGGCGAAGCTGCAAGTCATGCCGGGTGCGATACTCGTGCCGTGGCCGGAAGAAACTGAGGACAGGTTGCTGCACGCCGAGATCGAACGCTTGCGTGCGCAGGGAGAAATCGTGATCGCCGCCTTGCCGGGACACGATGGCAGCTGGCGGGAGGCCGGTTGCGATCGCCAGCTGGTACGGCGCGCCGACCAATGGATAATCGAATCTTTAGGGGAGAGTTAAGATGGCCAAGAACGTAGTGGTGGTCGGTACGCAATGGGGCGACGAAGGCAAGGGCAAGATCGTCGATTGGCTGACCGATCATGCCCAGGGCGTGGTGCGGTTTCAGGGCGGCCATAACGCCGGCCACACGCTGGTGATCAACGGCAAGAAGACGGTGCTGCACCTCGTGCCGTCGGGCATCCTGCGCGATGGCGTGACCTGCTACATCGGCAACGGTGTCGTGCTTGCGCCCGAAGCGCTGATCCAGGAACTGGATGACCTCAAGGCCGCCGGTGTCAATGCCGAGGCGCGCGTGAAGATTTCCGAGGCCTGTCCGTTGATCCTGCCTTACCATCAGGCGCTCGACATCGCGCGCGAAGCCGCCAAGGGCGCGAAGAAGATCGGCACGACCGGACGCGGCATCGGCCCGGCCTACGAAGACAAGGTGGCCCGGCGCGGCCTGCGCTTGCAGGATCTGCTGCGGCCGAAGCGCTTTGCCGAGAAGCTCGGTGAGATTCTCGATTATCACAACTTCGTGCTGAAGAATTACCTCGGTGCCGCGCCGGTCGATTTCCAGAAGACGCTCGATGGCGCCATGGCCATCGCGCCGCGCCTGACGAAGATGATCGCCGACGTGCCGCGCGCGCTCTACGAAGCGCACAAGGGCGGCGCCAACCTGCTGTTCGAAGGGGCACAGGGCACGCTGCTCGATATCGACCACGGCACCTTCCCTTACGTGACCTCTTCGAACTGCGTCGCCGGCGCGGCGGCAGCGGGTTCCGGCGTCGGCCCCGGCATGCTGCACTATGTGCTTGGCATCACCAAGGCCTACACCACGCGCGTCGGTGGCGGGCCGTTCCCCACCGAACTGTATGACGCCGTCGACAAGCAGGACCCGATCGGCAAGCACATGGCCGACAAGGGCCGCGAATTCGGCTCCACCACCGGCCGCGCGCGCCGCTGTGGCTGGTTCGACGCTGCTGCCCTGAAACGTTCGATCCAGATCAATGGCGTTTCCGGCCTCTGCGTCATGAAGCTCGACGTGCTCGATGGCCTCGAGGAAATGAAGATTTGCACCGGCTACAAGCTCGATGGCCAGTTCACCGACATCCTGCCGGTGGGCGCCGACGAACTGGAGCGCTGCGAGCCGGTGTACGAAACGATGTCCGGCTGGAAGGACAGCACGGTCGGCGCCAAGACGCTGGAAAGCCTGCCGGCCGCCGCGCGGGCCTACATCAAGCGCATGGAAGAAGTCTGCGGCGTGCCGGTCGACATGATCTCCACCGGTCCGGACCGCGAAGAGACCATCGTCCTGCGCCATCCGTTCAAATAAAAGTCGGCGCTGGCGGGACGGCACCGCTTGACGTGGTGTCTCCCGCCGCAACAATTCCTTACACTTTGCCGCCGCGCAGACATTGTCACGCGGCCGGGTGATGCTTCAATACGCTTATCGATTCAGGAGATAGCAATGAGGCATTTCGGCAAAGCGAGCGTCATCGGCCTGTTGGCCTGCCTGCTGGCAGGCAATGCGTGGGCGGATCGCTATTACCATCATCCGCGCACCACAATCCATTGGGGCATCAATCTCGGTGTGCCGTGGGTTTATCCACCGTACTATCCCTATCCGTACCCTGCCTATGCGCCGCCCATCGTGGTTGCGCCACCCGCACCACCGCGCGTCTATATCGAACAGCAGCCGGCGGTGCCGCAACTGGCGCCGGGCTACTGGTATTACTGCAATGAGGCGCAGGCCTATTATCCGTATGTGAAACAGTGTCCGGGGCCGTGGCAGCAGGTCGCGCCACAGCCGCCGCAGCAATGAACGAAAAGGACAAGAAGCGATGAACGGTAAAGCGAAGGTTTTCCTGACGGTCGCGCTGGCTGGCGTTGTGCTCGCCGGTTGCGCCAGCGTCCCGACCGCGCCGAACGTGATGGCGCTGCCGGGCACGGGGCGGACATTCGACGAATTCCGCGCCGACGATGCCTATTGCCGGGACTATGCCTATCAGCAGATCGGCGGCAAGTCGCGCGAACAGGTTGCCAGCTCGGCGGCGGTCCAGAATGCCGCTGTCGGCACGGCGATCGGTGCAGTGGCCGGCGCAGCCATCGGCGGGCGCGGTGGTGCCGGTGCCGGCGCCGGCATGGGCCTGATCGTCGGTAGCGCTTCGGGTGCAGAGGCCTCACGCAGCGCCGTCTATGGCAGTCAGCGCCATTACGACCACGCTTATGTGCAATGCATGTATGCACGGGGGCATCGCGTGCCGGTAAGCATGGGGGGCTATACGTCTTCGCCCGCGCCAACTCCACAGCCGGCTGCCGTGCCGCCCCCGCCGCCGCCCGGCAACCCGCCGCCACCGCCGGCCCGGTAAGCATCGCCGCCGACAGGCGGCTGCGGGTTGACTTGTGAACGATCGTTCGCTAGATTGGTGAACATTCGTTCAGTGAGTGAGGCCAGCCTGCCATGTCCGCCGCCAATCCCGAGCGCGACGCCGATTATCTTGATCGCCTGCGCGACTACTACGCCGAAAATCGCCGTATTCCTTCGTTCCAGCGCATAGCCGAACTGATGGGCTTCGCCTCCAAGGCGGCCGCCAGCAAGCTGATGGATCGCCTCGCGGGTGCCGGCTTTTTCGAGCGTACCCCGGACGGTGATGCCTGGGTTCCCGGCGAGCGTTTCTTCGAGCGGCCGCTGGCCGACACGGCTGTGCGCGCAGGCGCGCCGGACATGATCGAGGGCGGGCAGGGACAACTTTTCCTCGTCGACCGCTATCTCGTGCGCCAGCCTTCCCGAACCGTCATGGTGCCGGTGAAGGGCGACTCGATGATCGATGCCGGCATCCACGACGGCGATATCGTCGTCGTCGTGCGTACCAAGGCGGCAAATGCCGGAGACTTGGTCATTGCCATCGTCGACGACGAGTTCACCCTCAAGGAACTGGCGCTCGAAAAGGGCCAGTTCGTCCTCAAGCCCCGCAATCCGGCTTATCCGGTCATTCGTCCCCAGGGCGGCTTGGAAATCTTCGGGGTCGTTACCGGCCTCGTGCGCCGTTATCGGGACTGAGCGGGGACTGGCATGCCTCACCTGTCCTGCGAGGAGGGCGTGGTTCCTCCGCCGGGCCGTCCCTTGCTGGCACGAGCGGTGCCTGCGGGCTTCCCTTCGCCGGCAGCCGATTACTACGAGGCACGGTTGAGTCTTGACGACCATTTGATCGAGCATCGCGAAGCAACCTTTTTCGTACGGGTGCAGGGTCATTCGATGACCGGCTTCGGTATCCACCACGGCGACCTGCTGGTCGTCGACCGCGCGCTCGACCCTGCCGATCGTAGCGTGGTGATCGCGGTCGTCGATGGCGAATTCACCGTCAAGCAACTGTGCCACCTGCAAAACGGCGTGTTGCTGCGTTCCGGCGCTCCCGGGCATGGCGATATCCTCGTGACGCCGGATCGGGAACTCGTTGTCTGGGGCGTGGTGCGCTGGAGCATCCATCGGCTGTGAGATGAGCGTATGACCGTCGCGCTCGTCGATGGCAACAACTTCTTCGTTTCCTGCGAGCAGGTTTTCAACCCGCAGCTGGCGGGGCGGCCCGTCGTCGTGCTTTCCAACAACGATGGTTGCGTCGTGGCACGCAGCAATGCCGCCAAGGCCATCGGAGTAAGGATGTGCACGCCGTGGTTCCAGCTGCGCGAGCAGGCCTGGCGGCACGGCATCATCGCCTTGTCCAGCAATTACGAACTCTATGCCGACATGAGCAACCGCATGATGGCGGTGCTCGGCGAGTTCTCGCCGAATCAGGAAATCTACAGCATCGACGAGTGTTTCCTCGGGCTGGAAGGTTTCGAGCACATCGACCTGGTCGCATACGGCCATGCCATCCGCAACCGCGTCGGCCGGTGGGTCGGCATTCCGGTATGTGTCGGTATTGGCGCGACCAAGACGCTTGCCAAGTTGGCGAATCATTGCGCCAAGAAGATGCACGCCGGCAGCGACGGCGTTTGTGATTTTGGCCGCATGACGCAGGACGAGCTGCGCCGGCTCTTTTCCCGTATCGAGGTCGGGGAGGTGTGGGGCATTGGCCCGCGCTTGTCACGGCAGCTTGCCGGTCTTGGTATCACGCATGTCGAGGCGTTGCGCCGGGCGGATGCGACAATGCTGCGCGCCCGGTTCTCGGTGACGCTGGAACGCGTGGTGCGCGAACTCAATGGCATTCCCTGCATCGCCCTGGAGGAAGAAACGCCGAACCGCCAGCAGATCATCTCCTCGCGCACCTTTGGCAACTATGTTTACGCTTTGCCCGCCCTGCGCGAAGCCGTGGCCAGCTATATCGCGATTGCCGCCGAGAAGCTGCGCGGGCAGGGCACGCGCGCCGGCATGGTGCAAGTCTATGTGCGAACCAACCCGCACAAGGAAAATGTTCCCCAGTACCAGCGGGGCCTGACCCTGCCGCTGCCGGAACCGACCGACGATACCCTGCTGCTGACACAGGCTGCGCTGCGCGTGCTCGAGTGCATCTACCTGCCCGGCTATGCCTATCAGAAGGCTGGCGTTGCCCTGCTGGACCTGAGTTCCGCCGCCGTCGCGCAAGCGAGCCTGTTTCCCGCGGCGGCGGGCAATCCGCGCCTCATGCAGGCCATGGACAGGATCAACACAAAATGGGGAAGAGGCACGCTGCGCTCTGCTGCCGAAGGTTTCGAGCAGCGCTGGAAAATGAAGCGGGAACGGATGTCGCCGCGCTATACGACCTGCTGGGAACAATTGCCGCACGCATCCTGAACGGGAGTTCTACAATCCGGACATCGCATTGATGAGGTTGCCGCCATGGAAGACCCCGATGGTCCGCTGACCGACGCAGAACTGGACGAACTCGACCGGTTCCTGATGTCCGATGCGACGGGCGAGGATGCGATGGACATCTCGATGCTCGACGGTTTTCTCACCGCCCTGGCGGTCGGTCCGAACACCCTTTCGCCGGCGCGCTGGATGCCGCTGGTGTGGGGAGGCGACGTTGTCTGGTCCTCACCGCAGCAGATGGAGCGCGTGACGACGCTCATCTTTCGCCACGCCAACGATATTCTTTTTTATCTGCGCGACGATCCGGAAACTTTTGAGCCGCTCTTGTACGAGCGCGAGGAAGAGGGGCGCAAGGTACCGGTCATCGATGAATGGTGCATCGGTTTCGTCAAGGGAATGGCGCTTGACGAGCCGGGATGGCAGTCCCTGATGGATTTGGAGGAGGGTGAGGAAATGCTCTACCCGATCCTGTTGTATGGGACCGAGGCGGGTTGGGACGAACTGGAAAAGAATCCGCGGATTGCGGCACGGGGAGAAGAATTCGCCGCGATGCTGGGCGAGAGCGTCATGGCGATCATGGCGTGGTCGCTGCCGCAGCGCAAGGAAAAATCGACGCTCCGGCGCGAGGAGCCTAAGGTCGGGCGCAACGATCTGTGCCCCTGCGGCAGCGGGAAGAAATTCAAGAAGTGCTGCGGCGGTCAGAAGACGCTGCACTGACCTCCGCCGCCTGTCGAATGCGCTTGGCCGATTTTGCGATCAGGCGACTGATGACCTCGGTACGCGAAATCTTGTAGTGATCGGTCAGCAGATCGAGATCCGCGGCGATCCCGGGTGTCAGGAAAAGTTCGACACGTTTTACCCCGGCCTCGATGCGGCGTTTGCGGCTCTCCATTGCCCGGACCGTTGCCGGGACGGGATTCTTCGACCGCGGCCGGCCGCGCCGGGAAAGTCCGGGCAGGAAAGGCTGGAGCGATGCAGCGGTTGCCTTCGCGGGTTTTGTTTTGGCAGTGCGCTTCGCTTGCCCGTGCTTTGTGCCAATATTATCGGCAGCCGGATTCGTATATATGTATTCATCGAATGAAAGCTGACGTTTCTCTTTTTTTGACATATCCGTATAGGGCTTTATATTTATTGAAACCGGATTCTACAATAATCGTTATGATCGATTCCGGAGGTGAGCGATGAGTCATCCCAAAGGCAGTGGCAAGGATCAGCAAGCCATCTGGAGTGCGCGCTATCAGGATGCTGGAGAGGATTACCTATTCGGGGTCGCCCCCAATCGCTTTCTCGAACGTCGCGCCGAACTGTTGACTCAGGGGCGCACTGCCCTATGCGTTGCCGATGGGGAGGGCAGGAATTCCGTCTGGCTGGCCGAGCAGGGGCTGGAGGTTACCGCGCTCGAAATCACGTCCGTGGCCGTCGCAAAGGCCCGCAAGTTGGCAGCCGGCCGGGGAGTCGCGGTCAATTTCGAGATCGGCGACATGATGGCGCCGGATTGGCCACCGCGTCACCAGCAGAATGCCTTCGACTGGGTTGTCGGCATCTTCATCCAGTTCGTGGGAGCCCAAGGACGTCTCCGGCAGATAAACGGCCTGAAGCAAGCCACCCGGCCCGGTGGGCGAGTCCTGTTGCAGGGCTACACGCCGCGGCAGCTTCTTTATCGCACCGGCGGACCGTCGGATATGGAAAACCTCTACACCCCGGAAATTTTGCGCGGACTCTTTGCCGACTGGATCATCGAGGAACTGGTCGAATACGACGACGAGATCGCCGAGGGGAGCGGACATGCCGGTCGCTCGGCACTGATCGGCTTGATTGCGAGAAAGCCGGAGTCAGCGTGAACTTCGGGCTCATAACCTTCATATTTGTTTGGTTGCGGGGGCTGGCTTTGAAGCTTTGAACGTTGTTCGCCAACGATATTACGGGTTGCCGGATCGCGCTAACCCCAGTCTACATGCGGGTCTACAGCGTCTGCCCCTTTTCTGTGAAAAATGGCATTAAGAGCAGGGCAGCTAAATATGCGCTTGATTGCCTGTGAATCATGGATTACACTAAACCCATGTTTGAGATCCGCAATACCTATGAGCAGTGGTTTCGCAAGCTGAAGGACCGGCAAGCGCAAGCCCGAATCAATGCCCGGATTCGCTGCATCGAGATTACCGGGAACTGAAGCCGACCCGCGAAGGAGTAAGCGAGTTGCGAATTGATTATGGCCCCGGCTATCGCGTCTATTTCATGCAGCGAGGTTCGGTATGGGTAGTGTTGCTGGCCGGGGGTGACAAGAGCACACAAGGCACCGATATCAAGACGGCGATCAAGATCGCCAAGGAATGGAAGGAATGAACATGGCAGAGAAATTCACTCGATGGGATGCAGCGGATTACCTCGAATCAGAAGAGGACATGGCGCTATACCTCGACGCCTGCTTGGAAGACGATCCGGGCGATGGCAGCCTTGTTCGTGCCGCACTGAATGATATTGCCCGCGCGCGTGGCATGACGCAACTTGCCCGCGATACCGGCCTTACGCGCGAAGGGCTTTACCGCGCGCTCTCAGCTACCGGAAATCCGGAGTTTTCGACAGTAATGAAAGTCATCAAGGCGCTCAAAATCAAATTGCATGCTGCTTCTTCGATGCCGGCAAAGCCGCGCAGATCACCACGCAAGAAGCAAGCTGGTGAATTGGCGGCAGCCTAGCATTTAGACCGTCAGGGCCGGGGTAAATGTCGTCAAGCTCTGGAGGGCCGGGAACCTTGACTACAAGGCCATCCCGCAGATGAAGGACGTCAATCTGGATCGCTTCCGGGGCAAGGGTCGGGAGGAGGTGCGGGTGTCGGTGGTGAAGTAATTCTCACCTCCAACGTATTCCCCGAAAAAACCTACGCCAGCCCTACACGTGTCACCGAAGGTTATGAGCATCAGCACTATATAATAGTATCTTACGTTTACACTATGTCTGTTTTGGCTATAATCGTAATAATCTAAGAATATTATCAAGTTATATACAACTAACAGCAATATCTAATAGTAACGTTTGACGCCGAAGATCTAGAATTGGTTGGTAATGGACACTGAAACTACGAGCGCTAGTGTCAAGCCAATCATGACCTTCGGTCAATCCGGGCTTGGTGATCTTTTTGACTGGGCTGCAAGCCATGATGTGGTTGCCGACCTTACGCGCACGATTGATGTCTGTGTACTTGCAGATCGTCCAGATGCGGTCGGCAACCTGGTCCACTTTCTTGCCGACGACTTCACGTGCAAGCTTTACGCGGATTGGTCGCGAACTTCCCGGTTTGCCCAGCCCTTGGCCAGTTTGGGCGAGTCATTTTCACTGGATCCGGCAATCCGCACAAAATTCAAACCGCTCGGACAGGAAAAGCCTGCAAAGCACCATTTTCCGAAACAGCTTGATCAGCGCTACCTGGCAGCGCTTCTGGTTGCACGGCGCCCCTACAAAAGTTTTTACGCGACCGAGAAGGTCATCCAGGCATTTGACCTGCTTCGCGCATGGGTGCTCTATCGTGCCTTGCGCGTGTTCTCTGAATATGGATATCGACACGAAGTCCATCTGGCAGCACTCTGCACCAAACTGAGGATCGCCACGGATCAGGACGAGATGGATCTCCTGAAAGCGATTGGCGACCTTTATCTGGAAGGGCAGGCATGCCAGAGACCTGATAGGGTGGAAAGAATGCTCGCCCAGTTTTCCCGAGAAGCTTTAAGGCGGGAGTCGAGCGACAGCATCAAGGCATTCTTCAGGGCCGTGGTCGGGATCATCGAGGATGATCCCAAGCCCCTGGAAATACACAGCGGGAAATTGCCGCCACTGCAATTACCCCCTTCGTCACCTCAACCAGAACCCATTGATATCCAGTCGCTGATTTCGATCAGCAATGACCCGATTGAAGTTGAAGGGGGAAGCATCCCGGGCATCACCTCCGGGAATTCAGCCTTTGCAACCAGTAAGTCCAAGGCCTCATTCACCTTCGAGCACCTGAATAATCGGGCCCGCCTCGTCCTGTCTGCCGAGGCTGTTCATTTTCTGCCATGGTCATGGTTCTCGCCTTTACCTCATGAACGCAACCGGTTGCAGGTATTGTCGAACGAATTGGGCGGTCGGGATGCCGATGCTGAAAAACTTCTCGGCGCAATCATCGAGGTTGCCATGCACACGGGACGCTCGATGCGGCTGGCGCTCGAAATCGGCTTCAAAGAAAACGAGGATGGGGAGTGGGCAATCGACCTGGTCAAGGGAGCACTGCACAGAAAGTCACCGCGCCGTCGTTCCCACTGGAAACCTGACGACGACAATCGTCAATGGGTCAGATCCGAGACCGGTTGTCAGACGATCAAGTTATCTGTTGCGGCGCTTGCCAGCTTTAAGGAAATTTCCGGAAGATTTCCCGAGAGTGACTGCCTGGGAGCGCTATGGCAGGCTGTGAGTACCGAATCACCCGAGCAGGCTTTCAATAGTGCAGTAAAGGACTTCTGCCCGCGCGTGACACCGGGAATGCTGGGAACTGCTTTGCCAGCGGAACTGCAGAAAATGTGGCGCGATGCAACTTTCACTCGCCTGGCAGCCTCCCATCCACGTTCCGATTTGCCTGGCGCATGTGCCTACGCCACATTTACGAGCAACACTCTGGCAAGCCGGGTTGCACAATTATTCCCAGACTGGGTGGGGCCTGTAACGGGGCTTGTCGATGATGATTCTGCGGCAGGCAGCCTGCTGGCCGTATTGGAATACCTGCTGCCAGAAGCCTTTGCGCGCGCCGCTCACCGGCTACAGGACCTGCGTGAAAAACTCGTGGCGAACCACGGCCTCGAACAACTCGTTGCATTTCATAATGCCTTTGTCACCTACGTCGTGACTTTGCTGCTAGCCGCAACCGGTGCCCGGCCCGTCACTGATCCTTTCGAGTCGCCGACCGATTTTGACTGGCGCAATTGTCGTGTGTTCATTGAAGACAAGGCCCAAGGCGACGAGCCTTTCGGGCGCCTGGTGCTTGTGCCGGCGAAACTGGTCGAGTATCTGCAATCAAGCTATTCCAATCATTTGAAGGAATTGTCCAGGATTGTCACCGGATGTGCTCCGGGTTTGGCACACGAAATCCTTACCTTGTCGCGGCGTGAGCCATCGGACTGTGTCCCCTTCTTTTTTACGCTCGAGGTTCAGGGTGAGTCGCTAGGCTGGGCATCGGTGTCGGAAGCGCAAATGCGCTCGACACAACTGTTCGAGTGGCCGCTGCCATGGAATTTCTTGCGCCACAGGCTTGCGACCGGACTGCGGGAGCATGGTCTGGATGTGGAAATCATCGACGGACTGCTCGGCCATGCGGAATTTGGTGCGGAATCTTACGGGGACCATTCGTTCCGTACCTGGCAGATCGACATGGGCAAGGCCATGCCGGCGCTCGCCACTTTGTTCGAGAAGCTCGCCGCACCTTGGGTGCCCGGCCTCGATGAAGAGTTCGCGGTGTTGTCGACGATACAGGTCTCCGAGCTTGAGCTGAAGAAGGATGTCGCCTTTGGCCGTGACGGGCGACGTCATCGGCGGCTGGCATGGCACGCCCGGATGAAACGGCTCGCGCGCGACCGCGTGCGGCTATTGCTGGGAGAACGCAAAATCAGCGACCTGGCCCAGGAAAGCCTCGACGAGATCGGCGACAACCTGCTGTTCGGCGGGCAGGAGCTCGAAGCGTCCTCCAGGGACAGTACTGATGAAGCCCTGGAACAGAACCGCTTCGTCATGCGGCAGACACCGACCCCGCTGGGCTGGATCAGTTATCACCATTTCCTCGATGTGCTGGACCGCTACGGTCGCCTGTCGGAGAAGCCGGTTTCTCCGAAAACCTTCTACACTCGCAAGCCGGTAGTTAGCCCATTCAATGAAATGGCTTCGCAATGCCAGATCGTTCTTGCTGATGTCAGGAATACATTGGACCGGGTGAACGGCCGCCGCTTGCCAGTGTCTTATTCCCTCTCTGCCACCTATGGGGTTCTGCGGCTGATGACAGAGAGCCGGGTTTGCGACTCCGTTGTCCTGTTTGACCTGCTCGCCACTAATAATTACCGCATCGTGCGCATAGCCGGACGCAACTACCTCGACTATGCGGATGGTCTCGCCGCGGACGATCCCGATGCAGCCGTGAAGCGATTCGCCATTTCTTCGCGCACGGCCACGCTGCTACATCACGCACAATCGCGGGAGACCTCTGTCAATCTTGAGAAAAAACCTCTCCCATCCGAACTGGCGGCGGTTAGCAAAATAGTGGCCGATGCGACGGGAGCCGTGATTGAAACGGTGGGTCATCTGGTTTCGGCATTCAGCCGACTCGTGGATCAGGCGAATATCATCGAATTGCCGGGAATCCTGGCGGGCTTGTTGGCCGGCCGCGTCATTTCCTGGGCGCCATCCCTGCGCGTGCAAACCTGTCTGGTGACGGGCTCGGCACATGCGTTCAAGGAATACATACACGATGACATTGATGATACCGATTCCCCCACACTGCGTATTTCCAAGCGGGCGAGTGGAAACGAACAGACGCTGCGAGCGGATCGCCTGCTCATCAAAAATATCCGCCGGAAACTTCGCGATTTCAAGAGCAGTGCATCCACACAGGGAGAGAAAGGCAACCCCGA
>Ga0172375_10006041_pt1 | contig 17138 bp, 31 predicted proteins | sample LakKiv1m_FD_114537 | JGI IMG/M metagenome (GOLD analysis project Ga0172375, IMG submission 114537) | Freshwater microbial communities from Kabuno Bay, South-Kivu, Congo - kab_092012_11.1m | ecosystem: Environmental > Aquatic > Freshwater > Lake | place: Democratic Republic of the Congo...
TCATAGGTTTTTCTAACCCACTTAGAATCATCTATATTTTTATCATATAGTTTAGAATGTGTTTCCCAAATTTCATATTCAAATCCAACATGAAACTCTTCAATAGTAGGAGTGTAATACCTACTGCTTTGCTCTAATTTTTCCATCAATAATTAATCTACTAAATCCATATCATATAATATAGGACACATTTCCATATCTGCTATCTCTAACCCTAAATTAGGATTCTTACAGCGTTTACATTGAATAGCAGAGCTATGTTTACAATATTCATTAGATATAGGTTTACCTTTATGAATAGTGTGTTTATTATAGTGATTACACTCTTCACGTATACACCACCAGTCCCATTTTAAACTCATATCTTTAAATTATTTATTTTATTTTTATATTCTAACTCAATTAAATTAACAATCTGTGGCCATTCATAACTAAAATCTATACTATAACCCCACAAAGACCTGTCGTCTACAAGTATATCATAATATATTTTCCTAGGTGTACCACACTTTTCAGCTTCACATTTAGTTAAAAACTCTTGACAATTCTCATTAATTGCATGATATTTAATACCTTTTTCATTAAGGAATTCAATCATATCAACCTCATCCTGCCCTGCCCTACATGACCATATTATTATATAAAACCTACCACTATCATACAACCAGTTAATACTTTCTTTAGCATATTTATATAATTCCCCTATCTTAGGATATGCATGACTAACTATAGTCCCATCAAAATCAATTGCTATTACTAGTTTATTCTCTATCATTTTCGTTTTTTAAACCCAAAGCTTAAAAATGTACCTAACCCACAACCTATTACTATAGGTATAAGATTCCATATATTTTTAACATATTCTACTGTAAATAAACCCCCAACTGCTACTAAAAACATACTAGTCACAGAGGCTTTGGTACGATCATATTCTGCTACAGCCCTAATATATCTAGCGTTGACAAAATCATACACTAAACAACTACCAAATAAAGCGGCCCATAACAGAATATTTATCTTACCAAATATCATTTACACTATAGGATGAACAACCTCTTCGTTTACTTTATTATTAGCTTCAACAATCTTATCTAACTCTACAATCTGCTCGTCTGCATAGATCATAGCAGCCTTAAGTTGCTCCATAATCATTATAAGTTTACCTAGTCTCTCTATAGATTCCTGACGAGCTTCACCATTATAAGACTCTAAGTACACCTCTAATACTTTATCACCGTTAGATAAAGTTAAATCACAATCAAGATCAACCCAATTTAGTTTCGTTTTTTCATCATCTGAAAAATACTGATTAATCTCACATTTAGCTGATACAGAAGAACCGTCTGAACTTAAGAACTCCTGCTTTAAGAATAACGGCTGCCTTATTATTCTATCGTTAACCATATTTTTACCTTTTTAACTTTCTTTACTTTAAGTGGTTTAACTCTAATGAGTTTATATTTCTTTGGTTTCTCAACGATCTTTAAGACCGGTACAAACCTTACTAATTTAATTATCATATTATTTGTTTTAATAATGTATCTATACTATAAAATTGCCCCTCAGTATATAATACGTATAAATTACAAAAAGGTTACAATTCATGTAAACTATTTTTATAAATAATATAAAATAAAAAAGCGGATGCTATTTGCACCCGCCTTTACCTTTCTTCTTAGTCTTCTTTTTTATCTCTCCGCATCAGTTACCTCCTTCTCTAATTGTTGGTCAAACCACAATAAAAACACGGTATTACATAACACGTGGGCTAAATGATTAAGCCCTGATTCTTGGTCTATTTTAGACCCTTTCCGCCATTCTACTAAGTGGCGCATTAATGCAGCATAATATCTGTCATCAGCCTTATCTAACAACTTCCAGTTGTTATCAGCATATTTATTTGCCCCCATAGTCAATACCTTGACTATTTCCTCTATTGTTTCAACTGGGAGTAGGTCCCAGCGTAGCTTCCCACTATCATACTTTAAACCTTCACTCATGTTTAAGCTTTTTACACACCTCGATTAACACTGGACAAAGTATGTCCTGCTCCTCGGAATAATAATAAAAACATTCATTTAATGGTATTGGACAACACCCTGAATCACATATCAAGACCTTTAAGTCCCCAACCTCATTAAAACCTTTAGCCAATTCAACTAGCTTTTCGTATTGTTTTTTGCTTAGTTTTACCACGTTTATACTCTTTTCTTAATTTAGTCTCGTTGTGTTTTAGATTAGTGTCTATAAACCATATTATTTTATCCTTAGACTCGTTAATGTTATCTGATATTAAACCTAACACTTTTTTATTTAAAATATCATTACCAAACCTTTCATATAACATAGATACAATCCAAAAAGGTTTATTATCTTGTTTTTTTGCTAAATCAGAAAATAATTCTAATTGTTTTAATATTACTTTTTGTTTTATACTAAAAGAATTAATACCATTAAAATCTTCTTTATTAAGTATCTCCAAATTATTAAAATAACAAACACTTGTATCTACAACCTCGGCTAGTTCATTTAACACTACAATTTGATTTGGTCTTAAAGAATCATGATCTAATTTTATCTCAACAAATTTTATAATGTCATTTTTGAACATTATAATGTCTGGAAACCCAGATGCATATTTATTAAATATATCTTTAACCTTATCTGGAACTACTAATTTTTTTAATATACCTCTAGGCTTTACACCATATTTTATATAATTAATGTATCGCTTAGATACATTATACCCTAGGTTAGAATAATATCTCATAATATCATTCTCTGTTAATCCACGTTTTATTCCAGTTACAGTATAATTTTCAATATTATACTTTACCTTACATATATCCATAGTGAACCCCTTTACTATATAAACTTAGTATCCCTTTTTAATTTATTTTGACTTATCGTTCTTATTTAGGCAGTGCTGTTATTTTCATAACTACCTCGGTCATACCTTCTGTATGAACCTCACCTAATAGATAACATCTAATAAACCTTGCCGACCTTTGGATGACCGTCCTACTATGGTAATAATAGGTTGCCCTACTATTTGTAGTATCTCCACCCAGTTCTCCTTGATATCATTAATACCAAAGGTTCCAGAATCTAATACCCCTTATACGCAGGGTTACGTTTTTTGTTGCACTATGATATAAATTTATTTTTCATTACTATAGCTTTTTAATAGCAATTACTTCATACCTACGTAACATAGACACCCCTTCAACCATATCAAAGTTAGTTAAATTAGACACCTTATATATCACATGGTCCCCAATCTGTATGTCCTTAATATTCTCAGACACATTTAACACCACAGCCTCTTGATACATATAATTAATAGTCACAACCTTCTGTTTGGTTTGTAACTCCTCAAGCATGGGGTTCTTACCCTTATTAGCTTCATCATCTAGGACTGTATCAGTCTCCTCATAAGTCCTCAACGGTAACGGTTGTACTAACAACCTATCATCTAGCATTTTAAACTGCCAGGCATCATTTATCATTTTCTGTTCTTTTAACATATTAATTATCATTTACAACTAGTACTACATGTTTAGATACATCCCCACATTCAGGGCACCTAACGTTATGCATTTGTATAATTTCTTTACCTATTTCATAATTTAAATCTGCTTCACACTTACCACACACATACCCTGAACTTGTAGCATAATCATTCGTATTATTATTAGCAAGACATATACTAGCATTAGACCAATCCTTAATATGCTTAGCTAAATTACTTATATCTTCTCTAGTTATCATATACCTATTATATTAATACTATTTATATATACCTATATTACGTATATATTTACAAAAGGTTACACCTTACCTTATATATAAATGCCCCCCATACCCTATATATATTATTGAGTACGAGAACCGCCTCAAATCAGCTACCCCCTAGCCCTTCGGAAAGCGGGTGTACCCCGGTACCTAATTAATAATAAAAACTAAAAAATCACGACAATGAGAAAAATCTATTTCTTCAGAGCAGGTGTTGATTTCAGTAAAGTCAACCCAAAAACCATGAGAGAAGTCGTCAAAATCGGCGGAAAAGAGTATGAAACCTTCGGGAACAGGGACTATACAGCACTCATTCCAGTGGGTAAAGGTGATTCTACAATCAAGCACAGGGGGAAATAACACTCCCCTTAAATCTCAAAGAACCCATACATACAACAAATACATAGCTTAATAATCACAACAATGAAAAGACTACTAACCAACTTCGACAACACACAATATCCACTATATTATTGCTGTGTTGATGCTTACAACAAAAAATATGGTAAGATATTATCTATAGAAGATGATGCATATGATATAAATCATAACTTATTACCAAATTGCAAGTCTCTATATTGTACAAAGGGAATAAATAAGTTCATTAAAGAGGGTTATTACGATCTATCACATTTCTGGTCAATGTTTAATATAATAAGATACACATTAGAAAATATATAATCATGACACACTACATAAGAGCTGAACAACTAAGTGGTAAACATATATACCCATTGGCATTATCAAGTGAAGACCTTAAAAGACTTGATTGTGTTGTTGACATCATCGCTGAAAGATTTACAAGTAAAACTGTAGTATCATTCAGGGTATTGCATAACAATAGTATAGTTCATGTATCTGACACATTGCAATTAGCAATCAAAGCCTACAATAAGATACAAACAAGTAATAAACTTGCATACAACAATTATTTAGCAGGCTTAGATAAAGCTCAGAGTTGCCATGATTGTGCTAAACAAGACAACTGCAACTTATTCATGCGTAAAGGTAATCAACCAACATGTGTTAATTATAAACCTGAATAATCATGACACCACAAGATACAAGAATCTTAAAATTAGGTAGAGCAATAACCCAATTCAAATCTGGTGATACAGCATCACGTACAGATGCACCAGACTGCATAACATGTGCAATGAATGCACATAAGGTAAACATACCTGAGAATTGCAAACAATGCCCAAGATATAATAACAATAACAAATTCATTTGCAACCGATGAGAAAGATCAACTGCATTTATATACCATCATTGGATATAGATGATAATATCACAGGTTATAGTAGAGTTGTATTCCCTGAAGTAGAGAAATCTATTGATGAATTAAGCAACTTGAAAGAGTATTCAATTGTGTGTAAATTAGGTACATCTAATGACCTATTAGGGCATACTAATGATGAACCAATCTTTATTAGGGCTAATCCTGATTTAGTAATACAAGAAGAGTTGGTATCATCATTTGAATCAGCATTAAATATTTACGGCTACACAATGCGTAAATAGAACGATAACAGGTTCCGTGCACAAACCTGCCAAAAAGCACGCATAGATATAAATTACCAGTCTACAAACTGTTGAGTATGCTTGTCTCGACGAGAAGACAATTCAACCTGAATCAATGCATTATAGGGAAGATGGTATAAAAGAAAGTGCATCCAAATGTAGTTATTAAACTAACTCTTGTGAGTTGTAAAGAGTAAACTCTCACGCTAATCAAACAAAATGAATTCGTCAGTGTCGTCTGACAGATTAGCAACTAATGTATGTCTAGTAATAGACCACACTACATAGTTAAACTACAATCAAACAAAGTCGCTCATACAAGGTATCTGAACCTCCATATTCCTTTACCCTCCTTAGAATAGTCAGAACTTAAGCAGACTGACAGATTGTAGGCTATTATTAATCCATAGTGCGACAATAAACATATTCGTAAAACAACACAGTAACAGTCCTTCCAGGGGGGATAATCATCTGGTTGAATATGTAAAGAACAGGGAGAGAATAGGGTTATGCAATAAAACTCCTAATGTGTCAATATCTATTAAACTCTCATATCAGTCACTGCTAATACCGTTGAAATACACATGGGACACAGAAATGCACGGTGAGAGTTTTTACTTTGAATATAATTAAATATAACGATAGTAAGCGGGGATACCTGCCAAAGTCTGATAATGTGTAACATTGCTAAGCACAAAAACAGCCAATAATATGCAAAATATTATGTGATAGCTAATTATCCCATTGAAGAGATATTAGTTCACGTAGTAATAGTAGAAGCTACGGTTATAGGACATAATCCTTAGACTATGGTCTGCGTACGACTATGAAAAATAATATTAAATCAATAACCACTCAATATATATTCCTTCATTATTCCGCTAATTATTAAAAATTCACTATTATTAACAATTATTATTATGGCAAAAGAAAAAATGACAGTAGAGCAAATACGCTCTTTACTAACCAGATTAAACCCAAAGAAATTTGGTGCTAATGCTAATCCTACTGTACCAGGCAAGACAAAATTCATTCTCACTGGTATCATGAGGAAAGGTAAAGATAATAAAGAAGTTGCACAATTTCAGCAAACTACAGTATTATCAGATGAGGCAAAAGCAGCTAACCCGAACCTCACACCGACTCGCTATCTAAGAGTCATGAAAACTGATGACATACAAAGTGTGTCAAACTCTACAGATGTACTGAGGACTGGTCGCAGACCTCTAGCAGACAATATATTTGAAAGGCAACAACCCGTACTTTACAATGATATCGTAAGTCTGCTGAAGAAGAAAACAGAAGTAGATGGTAAAGTAACTTACGAACATTTTGAAGTTATGACACCAGACGACAAAGGCAACCCGAGAATAAAATTACTTAACCCTGTATTAGGTTGTTTTGTAAGCCTAAATGTCCCAGGACATTTCAAAATCGGTACAGATGGTAAAATAATGCAGGCAAGTCGTAAAGACCTGCTCACTGGTAAATTCTCAAAACCAGAAAAAGTCGTATTCAGGGAAGATAAATTCTTTGTCTATGAACACGAAATAGACAGCATTGAAGCCATTGCAATTGGCAGGTATCAGAAACTCATTGAACCTATGCTCGCAGAAGAAATCATCATGACAGTTGATGAAGGTGGTAATATACAACGCAGGGAAATACAAAAACATATCTCAGCAGAAGCACCTGACACCGGTTCAGATGAAACACCACCAGAATTACTAGGCTCAGAAACAACTGGCGACATTCTGGACTAATATAAATATTGCTGTGTATTAAGCAATTAAGGTATGCATTATTAAGGTTAGGCAGTCGTGAGCCTCAACATATAGAATGCATACCTATTATTACACAATGTATTTTGGTGTTATTTGTTCTATCCATTGCTACTTAGTATTAATCAATAATATATCAATCATGTCAAACACAATCTACAAACACCCAATAACAGGCGAAGATTTAATACGAGTTAAATCAGAAGGATCTTGTTATAACTGTGCATTAAAAGATGGCAGTAAGCTTAATTATCATGATAGATTCAAAGCATGTGATAAAAGAATAAACATGCCTTGTATGAAAAACGTATTTGGTAAAACTGTATGGTTTAATTTTAAAAAAGCCTTTGAATCATGATACAACCAATCAACTGGGCAATAGCCATACCAATACTATACCTAGCAGTATTAGTATTTACTGCAGTATTTATAGCAGTAAAATATAATGATCTACATGCTTTAATTGTAGTAGCTTTAGCATGTTTATGGCCATTATACTACATAACAGAGTTTTTAATCTTTATCCTTGAAAACAATGCAGACAGGAAAACTTATTTTAAAACTAAAAAAACAAATTTCTTTAAAGACACAACCGAAGGTAGAAAGTTTGTTGAAAAACAAAAATATACAGAGCGTGACATTAAACGAATCAGAAAAGGCAAAGTTGCAAGACCTAAAAAAGGTCATGTCAAAATGCCGTAACATTACATTATGGAATCAGCAACGTAGGTTTGCTAAAAAAGAATATTCCATGCGTGTGATATCTGCACTTGATGCATCAGGATACATACATCAAGTAATAAAGGATAAAACAATACAATATACGGCGAAGTACTAAGGCCCGATAGAGGACCAATAATTAGTCTTACATCCCCTAAATTACACTTACCTTACAGCTACGGCATACTGGTACACCGTGTATGATGTAATTAGCTTAATGCTAGCTTCGCCCCCTATATTACAGTCACAATATGAAGAAATAAATAGACTGTAATTATTAGGCAATACAGCCAACCACACAGGACACTCAGCAAGGTTGAGCCGAAACAGCGGGCAGATATAATCACCTGCCTTTCTTTAACTTATAACCAATAACATTATGTACATATTAACTATGTTGTTTGAATGTTATTTGATTTTTTATTATCCATTATTAATAAACATGGATAGAGAATATTCGCTGTGTTGCCAACAAAAAACTAGATTGATTAGTAAACAATTTGGCTCCATTGTTGGCGACTGACAAATTGTCTATTTAGTTTTGATATAGACAATAAAAGAAACAGGGTATACTCATCATACTAGGTGAGTATACCTATTTTACCCCATATGTTGGAACTGGTAGACAAGAAGGACTTAAAATCCTTTATTCAGTAATGGATGTGCAAGTTCAAGTCTTGCTATGGGGACATTAAAATATATTGACAAAGGTTTTGTATATATATACTATATTATTGTACAAATAATATATGCTATGTTAATATAATTCCTGTATTATAATTATGAGTTGTCTATTGCCTCTATGGTAACTAGAGTGAGCCCTGAATAAGCTCTTATAGTACATAATAAAAATAATACTAAATATATTTTTATATCATAATGGCAGTTAATAAACATTAGTATAAACACTTTGTTATATCTGACTTCGATTAAAAATAACTGCCATTTATTTTTAACAATCATTAATACAGTATAATCATGACATTATCATTTAGGAATTTAGCATTTTGGCGTACTTGTCCATTGTTTATTGAAAAACAAATAGATATGGGGCATCTTGGTATTAAGTTATTAGGATATTTTTCATATCATGTTGCTAAGATAAATCCAGAAGAAGTTAGCCATGGTATATATGCACCAATTGTTGCATTACCAAGGAAAGTATTTAAACATATTGAATGTATATTAGATTTACATCATATAAGCGATAATAAAGCTGTATATATATTTGATATAGATGAATGTGACAAAGGTATAAATAGTCCTTTTGCATTAATGTTTAAGGATAGCTATGTCATTATAGGTACATGGGAAAATGTAGTAAATTGGAAGGGTAATAATATTAATCTACTATGATTGTGAAAACAGTAATATCCTTTGGAATGCTTTGTGCTTTTATTGTTGTTGCGGCCTTTCTGGTTGCTGAATTTATTGTCTGGCAGAGCAAGAAGAACGCTGAAGATGAACGAAAGCACAAGTTTATGTACGACTATCTTTTGGGGATTATGGAACTACCGGTGAATGAGACAAATTATCAGCTACTTAAATCCGGTATAGACTCTTTAAAACGGTGTGAAGAGACCAATGTACTGGAAGCGAACTTTTACAGGAAGTATGAAAGTTATCTTTTAACCAGTATTAACTAAAACAAGTGATATGATAATCAATAACTTTTCTATGACTAAAGATCAATATGATCATATACGTCATTTAATTATTACAAGTCCAACCATAGATTATACAGCACTCGAATATGGTATAAACCAATCAGAACCTGAAAGAATACAAAGAAGACATGCTATATGCTATCTTGCAAAAATTTGTATAGATAAAACTGGTGTTAGAATTCTTCATTTGTGTGAAATGCTCGACATAGTTAAAAAAATACAAACTAAATTAGGTTATAAATCATGACAATAGCAGAATTACCACAAGGCACACAACTAGGTAACTTATTAGTTAAGATACCTGAATCTCATCAAATCCCTAAATTGAATCCATATGGATTAAAACAAGGGTATTGGAAATCTCAATGGGGATATGCAGAAGGCAAAGCTGGTATATGGTTTATTAAAGAATTAAATTCGACTCAAGTATATCCTGTATTTCTTAATAAACTATCAGATTGTTTAAACTGGGAGGTAATACAATGACAGATCAATTAATCTCATTTGAGACAGCTAAGTTAGCTGAGGAAAAAGGGTTTACAAAAGATAGATTTAGTCATTTTCCTTCTTTTTGTTATACAATTAATGCAAATGGATATAAAGAAGGTATTTTAAATCATGTAAGTGTAGGCATTCCTGCACCAACTCAATCCCTACTTCAGAAGTGGCTAAGAGAAAAATATAATATTCACATCATAATTGAACCAGAAATTGATCCAATAGATGATAGTGTTTATTATCGTTGGAGAGGTAGAATTAAAATGAGACCTTCTCAAATAGGTGGAGTTTCTAAAACATACGAAGAAGCGCTTGAACAAGGACTACAAGAAGCATTAAAACTAATAGACTAATTATAACCTTTTTAAATTCTAAATATGAATATATATAAGAAATCAAAAGAAGAGTCTAAAGATATAATTTGGAGAAAAGTTCAATGGCATGTTTTTGTAAATCTATTTAATAAGATCTTTTTTAAAGAAGCACAAGGAAAATCAGCTTTAAACGTTTTTAAACAGACGTTTAAAAAAATGAATCCAGAATCCAGATTAATAGATTTCCTAATGAAAACAGATCCTGGTTATTGGATATATGAGGCCTTTGAATGGGATAAAACAATATATCCTGAAGTACTGTGGATAACTTTAGAAACAATATGGGATGAACAATATTATCCTGATATTGATGAAAGTTTTTGGATTAATATGACTTCTAAAAATTAAATATTATGCCAAAAAGGATAATTGACATAACTCTTATTAATTCAATACTAAATGGTAATAAATCAGCATTTCATTATATAACAGATGAATGGTATGATGTAATGTTATATCATATTAAAGCAATTGTAAAGAATAAAGAAACTGCTGAAGATTTAACAAATGAATTATTTATTAAGGTGTATGATAATTTACATTTGTTTAAACCTGAACATAAATTTAGTACTTGGTTATATAAGATAGCCACTAATTCTGCTATTGATTATTTACGTAAACAGAAACTACAGCCTGATATACAACATCAAACTGAAGATCATCATCAAATAGCAGATAACAATACACCTGAATCTGAATCTATAAAGAAGCAAAATTATGCTACTTTAGAGGACGCTATAAATAAACTTAAGCCTCAATATCGTAATATTATTAAACTACGGTATTATAAAGAATTAAGTTATGAAGAAATTGCAAACAGGCTACATATACCAATTGGTACTGTAAAAGCATCTGTACACAGAGCTAAAATCAAATTAGCACAAATCATTATTAATCAAAAAAAATAATATCATGTTAATCTACTCAATCATTTTATTAATTGCTTCGTTATTAGTTTTTGTCTGGTCAAAATCTAAACTTAGTGATTCAAAAACAATTCCTTATTATGATGCAAGTCATCTTATAATTAGGGATACATTAAGGATAATAACAAATGTATCTTTTAGTATGTTATTAATATCTATTGTTATGCTAATAGCTGTAATATGGACAGAATATCAAAAGTAATTGATACATTAAATGAAAAACATAAAGGTTCCAAAGGTATATTTATGTATATACCAAAAGAATACATTTATGTATTCATAGAATCTACTAAAGAGCAAAGATTTAACTTTGCTTGCGCTAAAACTCCTAAACAACTTGATATAGGAGAATCAGTCTTAGACTAACTATAAATCAGTATAATATGTTTATATTCAGAAAGAAAGAAATAGTAATAGAACCAACTAAATTTTATGAAGGTATTTTAATAAAAAAACCAGCATCAGAATGTAAATTAAAAGACGGTTATCCTGTTGTGACCATTGAAGGGGATTCAGGTAGAATTGTTAATTTTTACAGTAGTATGTGGCGACCAGATAAAACTCGTTGGTTGGATGTTAAATTGGATAACAGTAGCTATAAACATGTAAAAGAAGAGAATGTATTTCTAATGTTTATTCAATTAAAATCAATAAAAAAAGTATTTCCTTTATCTCATAGTTGTTATAAGTATTTGAAAATAGATGATATTTTCAAAAAATTTCAAGTTCGTATAACAAATAGAGGATATGCAATATTTCATGATAATATTAAAGACGACCGTGATTATATTGCTAAATTAAGACGCTCCAGATATGGTGCATCTTTCATCAATATGCTCGAACAATCAAATTTCAAAATCATTAAAAAATAAATATCATGTCAAATACAAATCAAAGAATAAAGTTTGTAGATCGTGAAGATCTATTAAAGAAACTCGAAGCTGAAAAAATCATCATGAAAAAATCTGATGTTAACAAAGAAGGACGTGTTACAGCTTTACAAAATGCTCTAAAACGCTACAAACATGGTGATAAACATGCCATGAATGAAGTAATCAAACTGAGGAAAAAGATGTTAAAACTATCATCTGAAACCTATATTGAAGTTGAAGAAGATCAACTATTCAGTGCAGCGGTTGCAGAACTTGAAATCGTTGAGAACATTGATGTTGAAGAATAATGTACTGTACTGACATTAATTTGTAATCAATGCACAAATCAATTAAAAACTATGAGTAAAAATCAAACAGCTCGTCAATACAATGACTTGTATGACGAAATCAAAAAAGTAGACATTCATTCTCTGTCTGTAGGTATGCATACTACAAACGCTGAAATTATCACGGCTCTAAATTACTGGAGTAACAGGCGTTTAACATGTATCAGGGATACAGATAAAGATGTAGCTATTCAGATATCTGCTGAAATAATGCGACTTGAAAGTTTACTTTTAGCCAAAACACAATTAACCATGGATTTCTTCAGAATAGAAGAAATTGGTGCAGTTATAGCAGAAGCTGAAAGTATAAATACAGATCGTTCATTTCCTAATTCCAAACTACCTGGTGCTACAGTAGATGCAGGTAGAGAATCTGAATCACCGTTTATAGAACGAAGTAATAAAAAACATTGGGGTTATAAGACTATTGAGCATATGGTAAAAGATCATATTGGTAGTCATAAAACTAATGCAACTATAAAATCTGAAATAGGTAATATGGTTATTAATCATATTGTCGATTTTGGTGACGGTAAAGAACTTGAAATTACTTCTGAAGAAGTATTTGAAAAATACTTTACTGAAAATCTTGCATCCCTTCTTCCAATTGAGAAAGAAGCCAAAATTATATCAATGACTCCTGATAGGATTAAACTTTCTGATTTAGCAGATAAATGCAGAGCATTACTTGCTGAATCAAAAGAACAGGAAGCATTAGAATTAGCAACGAAGTATCTATCTTCAGCTAATTATATACCAAACAAAAAGAAACAAAAGGCAGAAAAGTATCATGATGCTAGAATTAAAAGCTGGCTTGACGATATAAAGAAAACTGTCAAAAAAGTTGAAAAAACAGAAACTACAAACCCTATTCCAGCTGCAAGCGAGACTGCTCAACCTGCAGCTATTATAACCAAGGAAGCAGACTCTGTACAGCAGAACAAAGAACCGGAAAATAAGATTATGTATATGTCTGTATCTATTGAAGATGTTGACAAATTACTCGAATATTTTAAATCTAAAAATGTAGATCCTGTAGATATTTGGGGTGAAGAGTTGACTCCTAAAATAATAGATCCGGAATTACGTAAAGAGTGGGGTAGTGTATTAATGGATTTTAAAGATCCTGAAAAAATTATAGCCGAACTTAAAGCTGTTGGTATTGATGCAATTATGGTTGAAGATGAAGAAACAGAATTAAATCCTCAACTTTTTCTTAATGAAGCAAACACTCTTCAAGAAGAAATTCAACACATTGAGAACCTTATAAAAATATGCAAGGAATACCGTGGTGGTGATGAAGGTAAAGTACAGAACGAAGATAAAATTGAAGAAGTTGTATCTATGTTTTATGCTACAAGACCAGCTAATGAGTATAAAAACAAGAAAGAATTTTTGTCAATAATTAAAAATCGTCCTAAAATAATGACAACTGCTAAAGAATTCTTCAGTATGATGTGTTATGAAAAATTAACCACTTATACAGAAGGTAAAGAAACTAATTTATATATGAAAATATATGAAGAAGTTTTAGCAGAATGTAAAAAGGAAGATTTTGAAGAAGTATATGTACCACAACTTGTTGCTAAACTTAAGAATAAAATCTTAATGGGTAATACTTCTGATGGTAAACAAGTGATTAACAAAAATTACTTCTATACTACATATCATGTTCTTCACTTTATTGATCAGATTGTTGAATCATATAAAACTGAACACCAGGGGGAAGCTGCAGCTACAGCAACGCCAGCTGTAGCAGAAAATGCATCTATCATACCGGAAGATACTGCCTCAAAGAAGCAAACATCACAGGAAAAATTAGACGAATGTCTATATTTAATTGTTAAAAATGGTGGTATAATTGAAGATGCTTTAAAACATCCTACGCTATTGTCTCTTAAAGGAGAAGAATTTATGGATGTTAATGAAACAGGTAAAGTGAAATTATCAGACAAGAATTTTGATAAATTCATCACTGATTGCTTCAATAAAGTTTCACAATTATATATTAACTCTATGACAAGTTACCCTGATGGTGAAATGATGAGATTAGTGTCTATGGCACATAGTCTTAAAACTCCAGCAGCACAATTTGTTAAAGACAATATTCATTTACTTCAAAGAGGAGACAAATATTTACCTCTTGTTGGTAAAGTAGACGATGTTGAGGTTAATATTGAAATTGCATCAGAAAAAGATTTTCTGAAATATGTTGAAAAGGCTTATGGTATATTGGATAAACTTGTTGAAAATGAATCAATCGACAATCCTCCAGCTGGTGTATATGAACTTTCAACAGTAACAAGTTACAAAAATCTTGAAGAGACACTTGTAAAGAAAGTTACAGAAGAAAAAGTAACTTTATCAGATCTTAAAGAATGGGCAAAGAAGGAAGTTTTAGGTAAACTATTTGAGAATGAAAATCGCTCAGAACCAATGTTTCCTGAAAAACGTCCAGAAGTCCTTGATACTTATATTGATGCTTTTACAAGAAAACTTTATGAAACACCTGAATCACTTGCTTTAACAAACAAGAAGGTACAAGACTACATAGATAGTGAAATATCTAAAACTACTTTAGGTATGATGTCCTTTGTTAATATGATCAGAAAATGGTGTATTAATGAAAAAATAGACGTCAATCTAAAAGAGATTCGTGAACGTAGTGTAGCTTCTTCAGAGAAAAACAATAAAGCAATGTACGATAAATATATGGCTGATTTAAAGGCCTTAGAAATAAATCGTAAAGCTAGAACATTTGATGAAAAGCCCGTAGTTGATACTACAAATAAAGCTGATACTGGATCTGGTGACAAAAAAGTTATTGTTGAAACCGAATCTGGTACTGATGTAGCATCTATTACTAAGAAACTAAATCAAATAAAGTCTCAGAAAGATCTTGAAACTGCAATTGCTGTATATAAACCTGATCAAAAAATCAACTTGATCAAGGCTTTGAAAACTATAGTATGTGATAAGAAATTAATCCCAGATATGAAATTATCTGAAGCTCAGTTAAACGAGTGGATAACGACTTATTACAAAAACCATACTAAAGTTGAAGAAGCTTCTGCAACAGATGTTGTAACAGAACAAATTGATTTTATTCCTGATATGGCAGAAAAATCAGAAGAATTAAAAAGTTTATCAGCAGCAGCAGATAAGTCTAGTTTCAAAGAAGCTTTAAACTCTATTATAAAAAAGTTTAACGATTCAAGTGATACAAGAAATGCAATTATAAATGCAATAACTTCAGGCAAAGGTATTCATACTATGAAAGTTGCAAAACAAAATGTGACTGAACATCATAAGATGATTAAGAAAGCGTATGAAAATTATGCAGATATAAGTAAAACTGAATAATTAATATTCAGTTGATAATATTAAGCCCTAGTATTTCCGTTTCTATTATTCTATGTTACGAGAGTTTATCCTACTCAGCAACTACAGTGTATAGAATTAATACCTTATGTAGGTAGTACTAGGGCTTCTTTTTAAACTTCTAAATTTCATACAATGTTAACAATCAAAAAATCTGATATTGAGCTTGAAAAGAAAAAAGTTCAAATTGGGATAATCAATCATTGTATACTAAAATCAAAAGAAATAATAACATTAACTGCAACTAAACAATCATTAAGGAATGCTTCATTTTTTATTGCAAGACTAAGACATCTTCTACCAAGTGAAAAATATATAAAAGAACTTAATCAAGAAATTGATAATTATATATTTGAACTTAAGAGAAGTATATCTATATATTTGCAACATATTGTTGGTAAACAGCAAATTATGATTGAAGACTTATTTTGGTTTAGTCCAGCTGATTTAAAATCAGGATATGTATTATTATATCCAAATGTATATACTAAATTTGCTAGTCATGTGTTATTTTTAGTAGAAGCGAAGGATACTTTCGATGGTAAAATATATTTCCCAGGAGATATAAAGCCGTTTAGACAAGTAAACCATGTGTTAGCTTCTATGAAAGGTTTAACTGAAAAGGAATTAGGTATAGGATTTAGCTATGCAACTAAAATTGACTTACTCAACGAACTATCAACTCTATCATCAACAATTAAATCAAAAAATCATGAATGAAATAGATGTGATAAATATAAACAAAGACGCTAAAAGTCTTTTAGACCATTTGTTTTATGACAAAATAATACAATTTGGTTCTAAAAAAAGTGAAGATACTCATTTTATCAAACAAGTAGAAATAAAAAAACTACGAGATAAAGTGATGACTTTCATTGAACGTAATCCAAATTCTGAATTTGAAGTTCGTCTATTAAGCAAAAATACAGACGACAAGGAAGATTTCAGAGTTTCTATAGCATTTAGGAACTATAAAAATGAACCAGAAACAAGAGTTCATAAATTTCTAATCGTAATAGATTATGTTATGAATAATATAACATTCTATGAATGGGCTATTAACAATGTATTATTAAGTATTTAATATGACATTAATAAAACTCATTATTGCAATCTTTAATACAAGATGGCATGAAAAGATATTCGTAGGTGCATATCAAGAATATGAAAGATTTTCTTCTTTTATTAATGAAGTATTTCAAAAAATGTATATACTTAATGAAATACAAAACACCTATGGAAATAATGTAAAA
>Ga0172375_10006042_pt1 | contig 17137 bp, 15 predicted proteins | sample LakKiv1m_FD_114537 | JGI IMG/M metagenome (GOLD analysis project Ga0172375, IMG submission 114537) | Freshwater microbial communities from Kabuno Bay, South-Kivu, Congo - kab_092012_11.1m | ecosystem: Environmental > Aquatic > Freshwater > Lake | place: Democratic Republic of the Congo...
AGACCGGCGAGGATGCCCACCAAGGCAGAGAAGGCAACCGCCAGGGCAAAGGGCTGCCAGGAGAGCATGGCGGGGATGCCCTTCCAATGGGCGATGCTCAGAGAGATCGCCAGCCCGAGCAGGATGCCGCCAAGGCCACCAGCCAGGGTGACAATCACCGCCTCCCCCAAGAATTGACCACGGATGTCTACGGCTCGGGCGCCAAAGGCCCGGCGAATGCCGATCTCCTTCTTACGCTCGTTGACCGAGATGAACATGATGTTGGCGATGCTGATGCCACCGACCAGCAGAGAGATAGCGGCGAGCAGCAACAGGAAGGTGGTGAGTGTCTTGGAGACCCCCTGCACGGTCTTGGCCATAGCGGCGGTGTTGGTCACCCGAAAGTCATCCTCCTGGGGCGGGGTGATGTGGTGGCGCTCGCGGATCACCGCCGCCACATTGGCGCTGACCTCGTCCAGCCGCCCCTCCTCCTCGACATAGAGCCGGATCATGCCGATGGCGGTGGTGTTGAAGAGCTTACGCATGGCGGTGGTGAGCGGTACCACCACCCGGTTATCCATGTCCATGCCGTGCGGGCTGGCCCCCCGTTTGGTCAATACCCCGATCACCTTGAAGTTGGTGTTGTTGATCCGCACCGTCTCGCCAATCGGGTCTTGGCCGCCGAAGAGCTCGCGCACCACAGTCTGCCCCAAGACACAGTTCTTGCTCAGTCCCGAGGTGTCTTCGTCGCCGATGAAGTCACCCCCCTCGACAAACCACTGCCAGGCGTCGGCAAACTCCGGGGTGGCACCAAAGATGACGGTCTCGGTATTCTTGTTGCCGAAGACCACGGTCTGCGCCAGGTTGACCGTGAAGGGGGCGATATGCTTGATCCCCTTGACCGACTCTTGGATGGCCCGGGCGTCATCTAAGGTCAAGGTGGTGGTGCTGCCGTCTGGCGGCCCGAACATCTTGCCGCCGCCGGCCGAGATCATCACCGCGTTGGCCCCGAAGTTCTGCACCCCCTTCATCACCTTCATCTGCGCCCCTCGGGCCAGACTGATGATCACCGTCAAGGTCGCTATGCCGATGATAATGCCAAGCATCATCAGAAAGCTCCGCATCTTGTTCTTGCCCAGCCCACTCAGGGCGAGGCCGATCATTGGCCCTGTCTTCATCCGTTTGCCCTCCTCTCGTCGCTGACCACTTGGCCGTCTTTCATGCGGATGATGCGGCTGGCCTGTTCCGCCACCTCCGGTTCGTGGGTGACCAGGATGACGGTGCGTCCTTCGGCGTGGAGCCGCTTGAAGATGGCCATCACCTCGTCGCTGGAGGCGGTGTCGAGGTTGCCGGTCGGTTCGTCGGCCAAGATGAGCGCCGGGTCATTGACCAGGGCCCGGGCGATGGCCACCCGCTGCTGCTGACCGCCGGAGAGTTCCGACGGCAGGTGGTTGACCCGATCGCCAAGCCCCACCGCCTCCAGGGCGGCCCTGGCCTTGGCGGCGATGTCCATATCGTCCGGGGAGTAGATCAGCGGCAGCTCGACATTCTCCAGGGCCGAAGTCATCGGCAACAGGTTGAAGGATTGGAAGACAAAACCGATCTTCTTGTTTCTGGTGCGAGAGAGGTCGTCATCGTTCATGCCCGCCACCTCCACCCCATCGAGCAGATACTTGCCGCCGGTCGGGCGATCCAGGCAGCCGATGATGTTCATCATCGTCGACTTGCCCATGCCAGAGGGGGCCATAATCGAGACAAACTCGCCCTTCTCGATGTCCAGGTTGACGCCGCGCAACACCCGAACCTCGACCCCGCCCTCCTTGTGGTACGTCTTGCTAATCTCCCTCAGTGCAATCATATCGATCTGTCTCCGTTCTTGAGCTTCATCGTAAAAAAGGCGGACTATTGCCCTGCCCCGCTAACCACCAAATCCCCTTCTGCCACCCCCTCCACCACTTCGGTGTAGGCGCTGTCCTTCCAGCCGGTCTTGACCGCCTTGCTCACCACCTTGCCGCCGCTCAAGACCTGCACCACCTTCTTACCGCCCTCACGGCTGATCGCCCGCGAGGGCACGGCCAGCACATTCTCCCGTTTGGCGAGCAGCAGGGTGGCGCTGGCAGTCATGTCCGGCTTGAGTTTGCCTGCGGGGTTATCGATGGTGATCACGGTGATGTAGTAGATGACGTTGTCCTGCACCGTGGCCTTGGGGTAGATGGCGGAGACCTTGCCACTAAACTCCGTCTCCGGAAAGGAATCGACCGAGAAGCTGGCCTCGCCCCCCGGCTTGATCTTACCAATATCGGTCTCGTCAACGTAGGCGTAGACCTCCAGGCGATTCAAGTCGACGATGGTGACGAAGGTTGGCACATTCTGGGCCGAGGCAGAGACCGTCTCCCCCTGTTGGGTAGCGACGGAGGCGATAACCCCGTCAATCGGGGCATAGATGTTGGCGTAAGAAAGCTGGGTGGTGGCGAACTGAATCGTCTCACCGATCTGAGCGGCCTGGGCCTGGGCGGTGGCCAGGTCTTTTTCCGCCACATCCACCGTCTCACGGGCGATCAAATTGCGGGCGTAGAGGCCTTCCATCCGCGCCAGGTTCTTCGCGGCCAAGGCCATATTGGCCTGGGTGACCCGCAAGTTCATCCGGGCCTCGTTGACCTTGGCCCGCAGATCCACCTGCTCGATCTGGGCCAGCAACTGCCCCTTGTTGACGACGTCGCCGATATTGGCGTAGAGCCTCTCCACCCGGCCAGATATCCGCGAGCCAACCTTGACCTCGGCCCCGATCTGGGCCCGGATCACCCCGGTGGCCTGCACCGACGAGGCGATGTCGCGGCGAACAACTCGCTCCGTCGATACGGCCTTGGTGGCCGGGGGCGAACTTAGCTGTTGACGATAGAGGAACAGGCCCCCTCCACTCATGGCCAGCACGAGGATCAGCAGCAACCACTTCTTCATCGTCTGCCCCCCGCCTTCGCCCCGAGAGTCATCCGCCAGCCAGGGTCGCTCACAGAAATGGTGATTAGGCCTAGTGTGTGTGTTGGCATCCGCTGTCGCCCTCCTGGTTCATGCCCTGTTCGATTAGGTCAAAAAAACGCCCCCGCATCTCCGGCGGCAACAGGCCCTTGACGGTCAAGAGATGGCTAGCCACCCGCATCTCCATCTCCTGCTGGCTGAGGCCAATCGCCTTGACCTGGGCCTCGATGGCCCCCATGTCGGGCACCTCTTGGCGCATAAGCTGGAGTAGCCCCTGACGCCCCTTGGCAATCCCCAGCCGCTGACGGTCGATCTCCTCCCGGAAAGGGATGGCCTGCCCCCGCATGACCTTGATCTGATCTGGAGAAAGGGCGAGCTGCTCGAAGAGGAAATGTCCTTTTTTGATCGTATGACCAAACGGCGAGGTCCAGGTGGCCTGCCGCTGGAAGTAGTGGTAGCCAACCGTCGCCAGAATGGAACAATTGAAGACCAACGAGATCAACAGGAGTGGGCGTAGTACGCTATTCTTCATCCGTGTTTTCCACCATCGCCAGATAGCCTGCCGCCAGAGAGTTCGGCGGCGTGGCTTGAAAGAGGTCAAGAGACAGCGCCGCCAGGCCCGGATCGACAGGGTGCAGGCCCAAACTCGTGCTGACCGAGGTGCCAAACAGCACACCCAGCCCGATGACCAGCGCATAGGCCATCGCCCTAGCATAGGGCAACCAGCCCGTCAAGAGGAATGATCGCGGGGGCGTGCTGTGCAGGTGCAGACCAAGCCTCAGCCGCCGGATCAAGGCCGGAGGCGCGTGAAACGGCCCCAGTTGCCGCAAGACTCCCCCCATCTCCTGCAAGGCCGCAAAAGTCTGGCCGCAGCGGGGGCATTGGGCGAGATGGTCGTTCAACACCCCCCACTCCTTGGCCGGCAAGGCCCCGTCCAGGGCCTCTGACATCATATTTTCTGCCTTGCTGCATCGCATGAGACGGTCCTCCTATGAGCGTAAACGATCACCATTCCATTTTGTTCCCTCTCTTGTTTGAGGATGACTTATTTTGTCAAAAATCAGGCCTCGGTTGTGAAAAAGCTATAGCGGGAGTTCGCGCTAACAGGTTGTTTAATCATGTTATTGTATGACGCCATCCTAGGCCCCCCCAAAACGACATCGGGGAAACCCCTATACAAAATCCTGGTTTCCCCGACTGTTCATCAACGGTGTGAGCACCTACAATAATTCCATCCCACGTTACTGAATCCCTTGTATCTCTCCCTTCGCGAGGTAGCAAAATGAGTGCTTCAACGCTTTCCCTCATGATAAGTTCGCTATTTCTTTGTTTGCTTGCCTTTCTCTTCAGGAACAAACAGCGGCAAGCTGAGCAGAAAATGACCGAACTGCTTGAGATCATGAACACGGTCAGCCCGATGTGCGTCACCAATCCCGAATATAAAATCACCATGGCCAATCGTGCGTATATCGATGTCTTTGGCGAGGTAGAGAAAAATGGCGAACGAGTCACGTGCTTCGATTCAAGGCGCGGGGATTGCTGTCATAGCGGATCGTGCCCGTTAGTGAAGCTCAAGACCATGGGGAGATCGGAATTGGTCTCCGAGATGGTCAAATACATGAATGATGGCACCAACCGTCATTTTATCGTCTCCAGCCGGGCCTTGCAAGACACGAAAGGAAAGGTGGTTGCTCTCCTGGAATGCTTTCAGGACGTTACCACCATAAAACAGCTCACGGCGGAGAAGGAAAAGCTCAATAACCTGGCCTCGTTAGGCGTTATTGCCGGAGGAATCGCCCATGACTTCAACAACCTGCTGCAGGTCATTGTTGGTAATATCTCGCTGGCCCAACTCCTCATCCCCGACTCAGGGGCGGAGGAGATAGCCCCCATATTGCGTGCGGTGGAGAAGGCCTCCTTCCAGGCCAAGGAACTCACACAGAAAATCCTCACCTTTTCGAAAGGGGGTAATCCAAGGCTGAAACCAACAGACCTGACCGAGATATTGCAGCGGACGCTTAAAGGCGCCCTTGCGCAGGGGAAGGTGTCCGTGCAACTCAATATCGACACCAACCTGCACCTGGTTAACGCCGATGAAAGCCAGCTGCAGCAGGCAATGGGCAATATTATCACGAATGCCGAGGAGGCAATGCCGGATGGCGGAGCCCTCTGGGTAGCGGCCAGCAACTGTGATCTGGCGGAAGTCCAGGAGCACCTCTGTGATCAAGCCCCCCCTCGGTCGCTCAATACGTGCATATCGTCCTGCGGGATACTGGCAAGGGGATTCCGGCGAACGATCTGGCCAAAATCTTTGACCCGTACTTCTCCAGCAAAGGAAAAGGGTGCCAGAAGGGCACAGGTCTTGGGCTATCAACGGTCTATTCCATTATCAAGAAACATCAGGGCGCTATCTATGTGGAGTCAACGCCCGGGGATGGCACGACAGTTCATTTGTATCTCCCTGCCTGTGGAAAATGGAGTGGCAAGGGTGATGAAGCAAAAGAGCGGCCCCCCTTGACACGCCGCATCTTGTTGATGGATGATGACGAGTGGGTTCGGGATTCGGCAAGATTGATACTCTCGTACCTGAACTGGCAGGTTGAACTTGCCAGAAACGGTGAGGAGGCCGTGCATCTCTATCAACAGGCCATGGCGGAATCTCCGTTTGATTTCGTCATCCTTGATTTGTCTATCGCCGAGGGGATGGACGGGATGGAAACACTGAAGGAGCTACGACAGCTTGACCCCGCTGTCCGCGCCATTGTCTCAAGCGGCCACACCGATGATCCAGCCATGACCGATTGGGAACGATATGGCTTTTGCGCGACTATCGCCAAACCCTACTCCCTAGATACGATGCAGACACTGTTGCGTCAGCTGACAGAAAAATGGAAAAATAACCGCGAGGAGAAGCCCTCATGACAGGAGATAATAAGCCCGTTAAAACGGTAGGCATCGCACTGGCCATTGCCTTGACTGGGGCAAGGCAATGGCCAGTCAGACCAGAGACACCAGCATTCATCTGTCAATCATCATCGGTCGTACTTGACAGGGATGTGACAATAACCGAAGATGAAGAGAGTCTTCGCTACCTCCTCCCCGCCTCGCTCGAAGAGAGTATTTCTTGCCGAGTGTCCAAGGGCAATGATGTTACATTCACTATTGTTACGAGATGAAGATACCCCTTTCCGTGAATACTGATGCTCCACCGGCACCTTGCCGCCAGAGTGAGGAACTGGAGCGACAGGTCGGCGAGCGAACCGCAGCGCTCAGCGAGAGCGAAGAGAAGTACCGAGTTCTGTTCGATGATTCACCAGATGCCTATCTGATCCTCATGGATGGCGTTTTTATCAACTGCAACAAGGCGGCCGAGGCCATGCTGCACGGGAGCCGAGATCAGATTATCGGCCACTCTCCGGATGCCATCTCCCCCGAGTTGCAGCCAGATGGCAGGCGGTCTGCTCAAGCGGCGGCAGAGAATATCGCCTGTGCCCTGCACTCCGGACGACAGACCTTCGAGTGGCTGCATCGCCGCCTGGATGGGGAGGAGTTCTGGGTGGAGGTGTCCATCTCCTCGATTATGATGCAGGGGCGTCCCGCCCTGTTTGCCGCCTGGCGCGACATCAGTGGCCGGAAGGCGGCCGAAGAAAAGTTGCAGGCCGCCTCGGAACAGCTCAAGCAGAAAAACGCAGAATTGGAGGTCGCGCTCATTCAGGCGGAAGCGGCCACCCGCGCCAAGAGCGAATTTCTGGCCAACATGAGCCACGAGATTAGGACGCCGATGAATGGCGTAATCGGCATGAGCGGTCTGTTGCTGGACACGGCATTAACCGAAGACCAGCGGCGTTATGCTGAGGCCGTGCGCAGTTGCAGCGACTCCCTGCTGGCCATTATCAACGATATTCTGGATTTTTCAAAAATCGAGGCTGGCAAACTCGACCTAGAGACGCTGGATTTTGACCTCCGCGCTCTATTGGAAGATTCGGCTTCTGCCCTGGCCTTGCGTGCCCAGGAGAAGGGACTCGAATTCCTCTGTGCCGCCGCCCCAGAGGTGCCGGCTTCTCTGCGTGGCGACCCGGGCCGTCTACGCCAGGTGCTGCTCAATCTTGCCGGTAACGCGCTCAAATTCACCCAGCACGGCGAGATCGCCATCCGGGCAAGCCTGGTGTCGGAAACCGTTGATGAGGCCGTGATCCGCTTTTCGATTAAGGACAGCGGCATCGGCATCCCGGCCGATAAGCAGGACGACCTGTTTCAGAAGTTCACCCAGGCCGATGCCTCGACCACACGCCGCTATGGCGGCACCGGGCTCGGCCTGGCGATCTCGAAGCAACTGACCGAGATGATGGGCGGGGAGATCGGCATCGAAAGTGAGGTGGGGCGCGGCTCGGAATTCTGGTTCACCGCACGTCTGGCCAAACAGGATGGGCACCAAGTCCCTGTTCCCCTCCCAGCGGATATTCGCGGCTCGCACATCCTGGTGGTGGACGACAACGCCACCAACCGCGAGATCCTGCTGGCTCAACTGACCGCGTGGGGAGTCCGGGCGGCAGAGGCCGAGGGTGGGCCGACGGCTTTGCAGGCCATGCGCCAGGCCAAAGCCGGTGGCGATCCGTTTCAGATAGCCATCCTCGACATGCTGATGCCGGAGATGGACGGCGAAACCCTGGCCCAGTCGATCAAAGCGGATCCGGCCCTGCAAGAGGTCAAACTCTTCCTCATGACCTCGCTCAGCGGACAACGTGGTGACGCCAAACGCCTGCAGGAAATAGGCTTTGCCGCCTATCTGACCAAACCGGTGCGTCAGCAGGATATCTTCGACTGCCTGTCGTCGGTGCTGGCAGGCGCAACGCATGCAACCCCCAACCAACCTCTCGACACCCGTCATACTGTGCGGAAGATGCGCCGGGGGGCGGTGCGCATCCTCTTGGCCGAAGACAATATCACCAACCAGCAGGTGGCGCTGGCCATCTTAAAGAGACTGGGGGTGAGCGCCGATGCCGTGGCCAACGGCAAGGAGGCCATCATCAGCCTGGCGACAATTCCCTACGACCTGGTGCTGATGGATATGCAGATGCCAGTGATGGATGGGCTGGAGGCGACCCGCCTCATCCGGAATCCCCAATCAGCGGTTAAAGAACATGCCATCCCCATCATTGCCATGACCGCCAATGCCATGCAAGGGGATCGCGAGAGATGCCTGGAGGCCGGGATGAACGACTACATCTCCAAACCGGTTTCGCCCAAGAAGATTGTCGAGGCCCTGGAAAAATGGCTCCCCAAAGAAACGCCAACCGGCAACGGCCAAGCCCACGACCTGCCACCAACCGCCACTGCAAACACCAGCGCGGATGCCCCGGTGTTTGCAGTGGAAGAGCTGAAGGCCCGTCTGATGGGTGACGAAGCGTTGACCCGAAGAATCTGCCAGGGATTTTTGAACGATCTTCCCCAACAGATGACGCTGCTCAAGCAGTACCTTGACATCGGCGACGTGCAGAGTGTTAATCAGCAGGCCCACCGTATCAAAGGCTCCGCCGTCAACATGAGCGGTGAGACGCTACGTTTGGTGGCCGCCGAGATGGAAAAAGCGGGTAAGGCCGGAGACATTGACACTGCCCGAAACAAATGGAGTGAAATGGTGTCGCGGGCTACTTGCCTGCAGGACGCGATAGCAACGTACTTAACCCAAGGAGTTGAAGCACATGAAGACCCTGATTGTTGAAGATGATTTCACCAGCCGACTGTTGATGCAAGAGTTCCTGAAGGGGTACGGCGAGGTACACATCACCGTCAATGGCAAGGAAGCGATTGAGGCGGTGAACCTATCCCTGGAGTTAGGAGCGCCCTATGCCCTGATCTGCCTGGATGTCATGATGCCGGAGATGGATGGCCAGACCGCCCTCAGACACATCCGCGATATGGAGGCTAGCCGTGGAATTCTATCCACCGATGGGGCCAAGATCATCATGACCACGGCGCTGGGCGATGTCAAAAATGCCATGTCCGCCTTTCATAACCTGTGCGACGCCTATCTGGTCAAACCCATCGACCGGGCCAAGCTGCTGGAGGCGTTACGGAAGCTGGGGCTGATTCAGTGATAACGCGGACACACTCATGAAGATTCTGATTGCCGAAGACGATTTCACCTCCCGCGCCATCTTGACAGAACTCCTCAATAAATATGGCTACGAGGTAGTGCCAACGGTGAATGGCAGGCAGGCCTGGGAGACCCTACGGCAACCCGATGCGCCCCGACTGGCCATTCTGGACTGGATGATGCCGGAGATGGATGGCCTGGAGGTGTGCCGCCGTCTCCGTCAACTGCAGACCGATCAGCCACCTTACGTTATCATGTTAACCACCAAAGGAGAGGATGCGGACATCATCGCCGGGCTTGATGCCGGCGCGGACGACTATTTGGCCAAGCCCTTCAATCCTGGTGTCCTCAGGGCTCGGGTCAACGTCGGGCAGCGGATGATCGACATGCAGAACTCTCTCCTGACGGCACGAAACGCGCTGGCGTATGAGGCCAGGCACGATCCGTTGACCTGCCTCTACAACCGCCGGGCCATTGCCGATATCCTGGCCAAGGAAATTTCCAGAGAGAGACGGTTGCGCAACGGTTTAGCTTTGGGGATCTGCGATATCGATTACTTTAAGAAGATTAACGATACTTATGGCCATCTGGTGGGAGACGAGGTGTTGTGCGAGGTTGCCAGGCAGCTAAAGAAGAGTCTGCGGCAATATGATTTCGTGGGCCGTTTCGGTGGCGAGGAGTTCATCGTCATTGTCCCTGGAGTAACAGATCAGGATCTTGACTCATTGTTCGATCGATTGCGGACCACGATAGCTGTCAACCAGATACCCACCAAGGCCGGGAGCGTGTCCATCACCATCAGCATCGGGGTGGCCAACTGGCAAGAGAACGATACAGAGGACGACCTGCTGTCAGCGGCCGATACCGCCCTGTACCGGGCCAAGAGTGAAGGGCGGAATCGCGTCTGCCGGGCTGAAGTCTGACATAATCTTTAACCCAGACGAACTGGATACGTGACCATTATCATCCCTCCATCATTTGCAAAGCTACAACAAGCTGGGTTGTAAGAGCCATTGCATTAGAGAGCTGGAGTTGTGTGCCCTCGTAAGCCAAGCACCGGAACGAGCAGATTTTTGCAGAATCTGCCCCCTTTTATCAAAAGCCATATCACACGGGAGTCATCGTCATGGGGTTGTTGCAAAAACTCACCATCAAAGGCAAACTTCGCCTTCTTATCTGTCTCCCCGTGCTCTTCTTAATCGGGATTCTGGCTATCAACAGCGCAGCGAAATACAAAACCTTGCGTCAGGCCACCGCCCTGAAAGAGTTAGCCGTCATCGCCGGACTGACCACCGAACTTGCCCATGAGGCCCAGAAGGAAAGAGGGATGACGTCAGGATTTTTGGGTAGCAAGGGCAAAAAATTCAGTGATCGATTGCCGGCGCAGCGTGCTGAAACCGACAAACGGCTCGCAGTCCTTGCCGAATTTTTGGCACACTCCAGGGCGGATAAGATCGACGCCGCGCTTTCCGAGAAAATGAAAGACGCTCTGGCCGGGATCTGCAAAATCGCTTCAATCAGACAGCAAGCTGACACATTAGACATTCCTGTCCAAGAGGCCATCAGCTTCTATACAGGTGTTATCCATGATTTCTTGACCACAATTCCTATGATCGCCCGGACAAGTCCGGATCAGGACATCATGAAGGCGCTCACGGCCTATTACAACTTTGTGGAGGCAAAAGAGCGGGTGGGCATGGAAAGAGCAGTGTTGAGCAATACCTTTGCCAGTGATGGCTTTGCCCCTGGCATGTACAGAAAATTTGTGGAAATTCTCTCGGCCCAGAGAGTGTTTCTCGACAACTTTTTGAGTTTTGCGGATGCTTCGGCCATGGAATTTTACAAGGCAACAATCCCCCCCGCGCTTACTGACGAAGTTGCCGCCATGGAAAAGACCGCGCTCGACAAATATAATGAGGGCGGTTTTGGCATTCAGGCGGAACACTGGTTTGATACCGTCACCAAAAAGATAGACCTGATGAAAGAGGTCGAGACCAGGCTGGCGGCAGATCTTAATGGCATGGCAGACAGCAGGATCGTGTCCGACCGGCAATCGTTGGTCTCCACGTCGGTATCGGCGCTCATCGTCATTCTGCTCACTATGCTGATGGCAGCCTACCTCTCCGCTCGTATCGTCGGCTCGCTTACGCGCATCAGCGATGATCTGAATAGCGGGTCTGAGGAGGTGAACTCGGCTGCCGGGCACGTTTTTTCGGTAAGCCAATCGCTGGCAGATGGCGCTTCGAATCAAGCGGCCACCATTGAGGAGACCGCAGCCTCCATGGTCGAAATCTCTGCCATGACCAAACAAAATGCCGACAACGTTGGTCAGGCCAACAGTTTGGTTGGTGCTGCCCGGAAGGTGATAGACACAGCCAATGATTCCATGGGCTTACTCATCAAATCGATGGAGGAGATCGCCCAGGCGAGCGAGGAGACGTCTCAAATCATTAAAACCATTGACGAGATAGCCTTCCAGACGAACCTGCTGGCCTTGAACGCGGCAGTAGAGGCGGCCAGGGCTGGTGAGGCCGGGGCAGGCTTCGCGGTGGTGGCCGACGAAGTACGGAATCTGGCCATGCGGGCCGCGGGCGCAGCCCAAAATATCGCGGAATTGATTGAGGGTACCGTGCAAAAAGTGCAGGCGGGCTCCAGCCTGGTGACGGTCACCAGCCAATCCTTCCGGGAAGCGGCGGACAGCACTGCTAAAATTTCGATGTTGATGAGTGAGATTGCCGTGGCCTCCCGTGAGCAGGCTACCGGCATTGGCCAGGTCAACCAGGGGGTGACCGAGCTAGATAAAACGATCCAACAGAACGCCGCCATTGCCGAGGAGACAGCCAGCGCCTCCGAAGAGCTGCACGCGCAGGCTGGACAGATGCAGGAAACCGTGAAAACGTTAAACGTCTTGGTCAGGGGGAGCGGTGATTGAAAATAATATTAATTTTCTCTGTCGAAGGATACGGGAAACAGGCATACTTTCGCATTGGGAGTCCTTCCTTCTGCGTCAACTGAATTGTTAAGAGCAACTTTAATCAATAGCCAAGGAGACTATTATATGTTGTCAGGCCTGAAGATGTCGCAAAAAATAATTGGTGGTTTTATCGTTGTCGTTATCATGTTAAGCGCTGTCATTGCTTACCAGATCCTGGGAATGCACAAAATGGGGCTGCTTGAGGATAAAGGGGCCAATCGAGGGCAGATTGCAATTCAAATTGGCTCTATCATGGCGACCATTGATAATTCCTATAGCACCATTGCCGAGGCCATCATTAACCGGCGACTAGACCAGACCAAGACTGCCCTGACTGAACTGGAAAGTCAGAGCGCCAAAGAGGCCACCCTCCTTCTGACCCTGACTGATACCGAAGAAGAAAAGGCTTGGGCCAATGAATACATCACGAACTTCAAGGCCTATCTGGCCATCTTCAAGGATGAATTGCTGCCGCTCCTTACCGCTAAGGCCAGCGATGCCGCCCTGGACGCAGCAACTATGGCGGTTATCCGTGGCCTGGATGACCGGATTGACGCCAAACGAGTCGCAGCCGATACTTCGCTGGAAAAAATCGTCCAAGCATCTAATAAAGAGCTGGTAGAGGCAAATGAACTTTTTGATAAGGTACACAACGAAAGCGTAACCCTGGCAACCATCATCGCTATTGTATCCGTGCTGTTCGCCATGGCCATTGCCTTCCTGCTGACCCGCAGCATCACCAAGCCGATAAATGAGACGGTGCAGAGCTTGAATAACGGTTCCGCGATGATTTCGTCGGCGGCGGGCCAGGTCTCCACTGCCAGCCAGACCCTGGCCGAAGGAGCTTCATCCCAAGCCTCATCGTTGGAAGAAACCTCGGCCTCCATGGAGGAGCTGACCTCGATGACCAGGCAGAACGCCGATAATGCTGGTCAAGCCGACACCCTCATGCGGCAGTCGCTGGCCACCATCGTCAGCACCAGCGAGGCGATGGCAGAGATGGACAGCTCCATGAGCCGGATCGCCGAAGCCAGCGAACAGACCTCCAAAATCATCAAGACCATCGACGAAATCGCCTTCCAGACCAACCTCCTGGCTCTGAACGCAGCCGTTGAGGCGGCCCGGGCCGGTGAGGCGGGGGCTGGTTTTGCGGTGGTAGCCGACGAGGTCAGGAATCTGGCCATGCGGGCGACAGAAGCAGCCAAAAACACAGCCGGCCTCATCGAGGACACGGTACAGAAGGTCAAGGTCGGCAAGGACATTGTCGCCAAGGTGAGTGAGAGCTTCAAGGAGGTCTCCGAGAGTAGCGCCAAGGTAGGCTCTCTGGTCGGTGAAATCAGTGCCGCCTCCAAGGAACAGTCCCAGGGGATCAGCCAGATTTGCCAGGCCATCACCCAGATGGATTCCGTTACCCAGCAGAACGCGGCAAGCTCCGAGGAATCCGCCGCTGCTGCCGAAGAGTTGAACGCCCAGGCCGAAAGCATGATCGAAACGGTCATGATGCTACGCTCCCTAGTCAATGGCCAACAGGGCGGCTGCCAACGTCGAACGGCACCGCCTGTGACAGCCACCCAAACGCCATCTGCCATCCGTCGCCCGGCATTGGAGCGCCCGCCTGCCGCAGTAACGGTCAAGCCGATGCCCAAAAAGCTGACACTCGCCGCGCCTACTAAAAAAAACGCCGCCCCCAAGGCGAACGACCTTGAATCAGTCATTCCCATGGGAGACGACACATTTGCCGACTTCTAGCGGGTTAGATTTGATGGCTAAGCAAAAGTCACGAGAAGAGTTGAAAGATTGCGGCAGGGAGGGTAATCGTATAATTTATTGAGGAGGCGTTATGGGGGCAGCGTTGCAGACAACTGATAACAATTTTGTCCAAGATTTTGGGGGCAAGTATCTTACCTTCAGCCTCGGTACCGTGGATTATGGTATCGTCATTACCAGGATTCGGGAGATTATCGGCATTATGGAGATTACGGAGATGCCGGACACTCCTGACTACGTCAAGGGGGTCATCAACCTGCGCGGCAGGGTGATCCCCATCATTGAGTTGCGGGCGAAATTCGGGATGGCATTGAAGGAGTATGATGACCGGACTTGTATCATCGTGGTGGATGTGCCGGGGCCAAATGGTATGGTTCAGGTCGGCATGCTGGTGGATTCCGTGTCCGAGGTGTTGTATATAGCCGCCTTGGATATCGAGCCCTCGCCAGACTTTGGCGCGGCTACCGATGCCGCCCACATCGCAGGCATTGGCAAGGTCAAGGGTAAGCTGAAAATCCTTTTGGATGTCGATCATGTCATCGGCAGGGCATTAACCGCATCCTTAACGTCGCTTGCATGAATGAGGTAGCGTGTGCATAAACAGAGCCAGCAACTTTTTCAGTTTTTGCAACAAATCATGTCGGTTTCTGATGTCACTGGACTCTTCAGGGGCATTATTGCCTTTGCCAAGGAGGCTATCGGGCTTGACACATCAACGATCATGCTTCTATCCGACGACAAAAAAAAATTGACCGTCTGCGACAACATCGGACTTCCCTCTACTATCATCAATACTTTTAAACTGACAGACGGCCAAGGGCTTTCGACTTACGCTGTTAAGACGAAAAAACCAGCGACGGTGTTGGATTTCGCCACTGAAACACGATTCGAAGTGCCCCCCCTTGTCTTTCAGGAAAAACTGCACTCTGCCATTTCGGTGCCCATGATGATTGACAATGATCCCTTCGGCGCGCTGATCGGGCACACCAGGAATCTGCGGCGATTCTTGGAAGAAGAAATCCAACGTTACCAGTTCATCGGCAATATCGGAGCCATCGCCATCAGGAACGTTCAGTATGTCCAAGCGATAAGGCAGGCCCGCGATGAGTGGCAGATGACCTTTGATGCGGTTCCCGATATGGTCGCCATCTTAGACGATGAGCGCCGGGTGCTACGCGCCAACAGGGCCATGATCGACAGGGTCGGCGTGCCTGCCTCCGAGATTACCGGCAGACGGTGTTATGAAATCGTCCATGGCACCGACGCACCGCCGGACTATTGTCCCTTTACGCTCCTGCTGGCGGATGAGGGCGCACATCGCACCGAGATCACGGAAAAGAGACTGTGCGGCAAGTTTGCCGTCACCGTGGCCCCACTGTTCGACTTTGACGGCAAGCGAAAGGGCGGAATCCATTTTGTCCGGGATATCACCGAGCAGGAGCGGATGGAAGGCGAGCTACGGGAGAAAAAACGGTTTTTGCAGGCCATCATCGAGACTGAGCCGGAATGCGTCAAGCTCCTGGCCCGGGACGGCTCGTTACTGTTCATGAACCGGGCAGGGCTGGACATGCTGGATGCCGACTCTTTTGAGCAGGTAAAAGGCATCCTTGTCTATCCGTTGATCAAAGAACCGTATCGAGATACATTCCAACAGATCAACAGGGATGCCTTTACGGGGAAATCAGGCAGTATGGAGTTTGAAATGGTCGGACTCAAGGGGAGGCACCTCTGGCTCGAAACACGGGTTGCCCCCCTCCGCGATAAGGATAACACCGTCTCCGCCGCGCTGGCGATCACCCGTGACATCACGGAACGTAAGGCGGCCGAATCCGAACTTGAAGTACACCACACCCACCTTGAAGAGCTCGTTGCCCAGCGTACCACTGAATTGACCGCGGCGACTCACCGGCTCCAGAAGGAATTGGCAGAGCGTCTCGCCCTGGAGAGGGCGATGAACGAGCTCGAACACCGCGAGTGTCAACGGATAGGGCGTGACCTCCATGACGGGATGGGCCAGCTGCTGACCGGCATGGCCTTCAAAATCGGTGCGCTTGAGGGGATCATGAAAAAAAGCCGCTCTCCTGACATAGCGGTGGTCTCGGACCTCGCCGCCTTAGTCGAGCAGGCGAAAGAGTCGCTTCGCCGTCTGCTCAGCGGATTTGACCTCTCCGATTACGATGGATCCGGATTGTCAGTCTCGCTGGAACAACTTGCGGCGCGGACGCAAGCGATGTTTGCCATTCCATGCCTACTCAAAGTCTCTCGTCGTCTCCCCGTCTGCAACGGGCAGGTCATCGCCAACCTGGTTCACATCGTGCAGGAAGCCGTCACCAACGCCGTCAAACATGGCCACCCGGAGCACATTGAAATCGCCGTGGCCAAAAAAAAAGAGACAATAGTCGTGTCCGTGAGGGACAACGGCAAGGGCATCCCGCCTGGGGCGCTGGCGTCAACCGGCAAGGGACTGAAAATCATGAAACACCGTGCCAGCTTAATTGACGCCAAACTGGCGGTGAGGTCAGGGCCACGGGGAGGAACGGTCGTTCGTTGCGCCGTCCCTATGGTACCGGAAGAAAAGGCCTGATGGCCGTCATGGTAGAATCGAGGACCGCGCAGTGAAATCGAAGATTTACATCGTTGACGATCACCCCGTCGTCCGGGAGGGACTTGCCCAGTTCATCAATCAAGAGGCCGATCTCCTCGTCTGTGGCGGGGCAAGTGACATCACAACGGCCTTGCGGGAGATTGGCGAATGTCAGCCGGACGCGGTCATTACCGATTTGAGTTTTGACAACGACAGCGGCATCCGGCTGATCGAGGAGATGCAGGTACGCTTTGCCTCCGTCCCGGTGCTCGTTCTCAGCATGCATGATGAGATGCTCCATGCGGAACGGTGTTTCAAGGCTGGCGCGCATGGGTATATCATGAAAAAAGAGCTGCCCCAGCTTGTGCTGTCTGCCCTGCGAGAGGTGCTATCTGGCGGCTTTTATGCCAGCCGGAACTTTAGCGGCCGGGTATTACGCGATTTCATTGCCCCGGCCCGGGGAAGCGCCGATATGCTCGACGAGAGACTCAGCAGCCGGGAGCTGGAAGTCTTCCAACTGTTGCGTGATGGCCTTAAAAGCAAGGAGATCGCAGCGCGCCTCAATCTCAGCGTCAAAACGATAGAGACCCATATCGCCCATATCAAGACCAAGCTGAATGTGAAAAGCATGCGAGATCTGCTGAAAATCGTCTTCTGCTCGGTCTCTGAAACTCGGGGGGGGGGGGGACAAAACTTGAGTCTGCCACGTTCACCGACCTGATTTGGGGGACAGCGGCACCATGCCCCCCATCCCCCGCCA
>Ga0172375_10006043_pt1 | contig 17135 bp, 28 predicted proteins | sample LakKiv1m_FD_114537 | JGI IMG/M metagenome (GOLD analysis project Ga0172375, IMG submission 114537) | Freshwater microbial communities from Kabuno Bay, South-Kivu, Congo - kab_092012_11.1m | ecosystem: Environmental > Aquatic > Freshwater > Lake | place: Democratic Republic of the Congo...
CGTAAAGCCTATCACCCTGGGTGTCTTTGCCACAACCGTCGATTCCTTCGATAATGTAATAACATCCCATAGTTATCCGCCTTGGCCAAGCCATTGAACCAACCTTGTGAACTCATCGACCGTGGCGTCACTCTTGAGGGCATTGGTCCTTTGGCTAATGACGGCCACGTTCCCCGGAACATACCCTTTGGGGGGATCAAATCGGTCCAGCGAAGGGCTACTCGGTTCTTCGATAGCGTCTAGGGGTCGCCCGTTGGCACAGCCGGGGGGCTCAAACGCCTGCACCACGGCGTAGTAACATCTCCAGGCTATCAGGAGACCCACCATGCAGATCGTCATCAACCACTTCGTCCGGCGTCAGACCGCTGCCTCCCGCTTCGGCCACTTCAGTGGCACCGAAGCGCAACTGCTGGACCTCGTGTCCGAGCACTTTAGCAAGCACAAGCCGAGCTACCGCAAGGATGGGGGCGTCGTGCTCGTCCCCGTGCCGCCAGAGGGCTTCTTCTCAGGCACCGTGCCCCTCAAGGCAGGCATGGCCCTGGTCGCGGCCTACGAGGCCCGCCAAGAGGGCGAGGAGCCAAGGATGCGGGTCGGCGTCGCGGTGCCCGATGGTGACTACGCAGCGGCCAAGGCACCGGCCCTCGCCTGTGACATCGTGCTCTACGCATCCAAGGTCCTGGCTGAGGACGGGGACAACGATTTACCTCCCGCTGAGGGCAACTGGGAGGTCATCAGCATCAACCCCCGCATGTGCCTGGAGGAGGAACCCATCCGGCCTGGTGCCCTGATCGCCAACCACCTACACGAGTCAGGCGGCACTGCAACTGGCATGACCGACTCGGAGTTCGTCGAGGCGCTTCGGAAGTCCAGGGCTTACTGGAATCGGCACATTGATTTGGGTTAGGCGCAGCCTATGGGCTCAAACGGCCAATCCCGCCCGTAGTAGAGGCACAACGGGAGGATCCCATGAACGGCATCGACCCCAAGACCCTGACCCCTAGCGAGCGCACGATCTTCCGTGCCATGCTCACCCAGACCTATCAGGGCAGCTACAATCGCCCAGCACAGCATGTGGAGCCCACGGACTTCCATGTGGACCTTACGCTTGCATCGGCGTTGCGTGCCAAGAGCGTCGATTCGTGGTTGGGCCACCTCAACTACAATGTTGCGTTCGAGTGGGCCGTGCAGGTCCTGGCCCGCCTGTCCGAGGACCGCGTGCGCGTGCCCCGCCAGTACCCCCGCATGGAGTCCTGGGAAGACGTGGTTGCTGAGGCTCGTCGCCTCGTTGAAGCCGCGATGGAATCGGAGCGCAAGGACCAGCAGGAGTCCCTGGACGATGAGGGCCTGGAAGTCCTCCGCCAGTGGCACTCGCAGTCGGTCGTGACCGAGGGCAAGGTCATCGACCCCTGGGGTCCGGCCCTGTCGGTCCCGGTCCAGTGGTTCCTCGACAACATGACCCTGACGGGCGTGTACCTGGTCTACGTCGCAGTGAACAACGCGGTGCAGGAAGAGGTGGCCGAGAACCTGCTGATGTGGACAGCCGACATCAACGAGGGCCGCGACTGCGCCAAGGTTGCCCAGGAGACCTTCGAGAACGGCATCCGCATCCTGGAAATGGCCATCGCGGCTCTGGCAGTTGCGAACGCGGCCTGATGCGGTAGAGTTCAATCATGTTGGTCATCTTCCTCGACTTCGATGGCGTGGGTGTGCTATATGCAGTGGTGATGAAAACATGCCCCTCTTGTCATGAACCCCACAGTAAACCCGGTACTTATTGTAGCTGGACCTGTTACAGACGAGCCCCCGTCACGGAAGCCACTCGGAACAAGATGTCGTTGGCAAGCAAAGGTCGGCCCAAGACGGCAGAGCACCGGGAGCACATTCGGCAAGGCACTAAAGGAAAGCCCAAGCCCTGGCACCGAGGGGACCGAAACCCCAACTTCAACAATAAGGCCCAGGGGCAACCGGAAGCCCGTGCCCGCCTCCTGGCGGGGGCCAAGCGTCGTGGCCAGCCTTGGACGGCTGAAGAACGTGCCCGGCACAGTCAACGAATGCTTGGACCTTGCAATGCCATGCGAGGGTGTACACACACTTCAGAGGCACGCGCCGCGATGTCTGCCAGCAAAAAACAGCAGTACGCGGATGGCACAGTCAACATCCGGGTCTATCGAATGTCCAAGGCTGAGCAGGAACTGCACGCTGCAATAGCAAGTTCAGGGCTGGACGTGCTCTCGCAGTATCACATACAGGGAGTGCCCTATTTCTATGACATCTTCATCCCACATTTGAACTTGTTGATTGAGTATCAGGGAGACTACTGGCACGCCAATCCAAGGAAGTACCCCAGCGGGACACTACTGCCGATCCAAAATGTCGGGCCTGTCCTGGTGGACAACATCTGGGCACGGGACGCAGCCAAGAAGAAAGCGGCAGAGGATCTGGGCTATCAGGTCTTGTACATTTGGGAGATGGATTACAAGAAATACGGGGTGCAATTGCTCACGAAGGTAGGCATTGTATGTACCTGATTTTTTTGGATTTTGATGGCGTATTGAATCCTGGTTGTGAACCTGCGGTTCCCGCTATGGTTGCCCACCTCAATCACATCACTGACTTCACTGGAGCCATGATCGTCGTCCACTCTTCGTGGCGATGGGCCAGGACAACTGACCAGTTGCGGGCGATCCTGCAAGGCTGGGGCGTCACTGGCACCGTCCTGGACAGATGCCCCGTCCCGTTCGGCACTATCAAGACCCTCAGCGGTGCCCTGGTTGGGAAAAGCGACTGGATGGCCTTCAAAGGCGACATCGAGTCCGACGATGAGCGGTGCATCGCCATTCAGAGGTGGCTCAATGAGCACCCAGGCGAGGTCAAGCGGTACGTCATCTTCGATGACTCCCCGGCCTTGGGCCACTTCGTGGGCAAGCCGGAGTTCATCCGTACCCGCATGAATGAGGGCCTGACCAAGGAGCACGCCGACAGGGCGATCAAGATCCTCAAAGGGATCACCTGGTAGCCAGGACACGTCCCAGCAAGGGCAGTTCCAGACGCCCCTTGTCAGTGGCGAACGCTGTGGCCTGGTTCTTCAGATCAGGTTCCCGCCAGAGCACAGTCCGACCTTCAGGTGGGAGATGGGCCAACAGGGTGCGCTCGTCGGGCACCTGATAGACCACGACCGTGCCCCTCTGGGGGCCGAACAGCACATTCCACTCATCGAGAGCGTGTAGGAGTTGTGCAGCACGGCGGCCCTCAGAGAGGTCAGTCCGGGTGACGAAGTAGAGCCGGTCTGTCTGGCTCATGCTGCGTCCTCGAACAGGTCGTCGATGTTCCGGGTGATGGCCTTGGACGCAGCCAGGGCATCCTTCTTGGCCTGGAGGTCCGACTCCAGTGTCTGGCACTGGCCCTTGAGCCCTTCCAGCTTGTCGTGCCACTTGACTGCGGTGTCCCTGGTCAGAACCAAGGACCGCTCGGTCTGTTGCACCTGGGCCTGGCAGTTCTGGTAGCTCTGCTCCGTGGTCTTGATCTCCCCCTTGAGCTTGTTGATCACCGCCTGAGCCTTGTCGAAGCCAATGCGCTCGACGAGCCCTTGTTCCCGGATCTCCCGGTGACGGATCTCGCCGGTCTTGATCCACGTCTCAGCGATGAACTGGGCGTGGGGCTGCTCCTCCAGGGGCAGTTGCGGCTTGATCCAATGGGCGATGCCATCGACGTCCGGCTTGTCCTCCGTCTCCTTCTCACACTGGAGGTAGGTCTTGCCGTTGAGCAGGGCCGCAGCCAGGTGCATGACCCGCCGGGCTGCCCGGCCCGAGTTGGCTGTCCCACGCAGGCTCATGCCTTCGAGACGGCAATCCTCCGCCTCGCGGTGCAGGCAGTTCTGCTTGGCCTGGGGGAGATCCGGCTCAGTCCTGATCCGCTTACGCAGGTCCCGGCCCCGATGAATGAGCTTGGTGGCCGTGGCACGCTGGATGCGTGCCGTGGTCTGGACGATCTGGATCTCGGTCTTGAGTGAAATGTGACGCATGATGAGGTACTCCTTTGATGTTCAGGTATTCGTTTGCACTGATGGCTGGAAACGAATCTGAACCGGAGGACCCCGGCAATGTACCTACGTCTCGGACACGGTGTAGCGGCTGCGCATCTTCTGTTCCTTCGGCCCCCACAGGGGCAGTTCCATCAGAGTAGGTGCCCTGGGGCAGGTGTCAAGAGGTCAAAGGGAGCTACCCTGACCGTGACTGAGGCCCCCACCCGGCCCGGAAGGCGTGCTGTCCATCGGGGCGCTGCACTCGACTTCCTTGACGTGCTTGCAGGCGATCACGTCGGGCTCCATGAACCGCCACACGTACTTGCAGTCAAAACGGTGGCACGTCCCCCTCTCGATGGATGCACAGCGGGTCGAGAGGCACTCGACGGCGACTCCCGAAGGCCCTGCGGCCACATGATCGATCTTGGTGTCGCTCTTGGTCGCTTTGATCAGCAAGCTGATCTTCTGCGTGCCCGTCTGGAAGCGGGCACCTTCGTTGACCACACGGCCTTCGAGGGTACGCCCGTAGGTGAGGTCATCGCACGCCTGCAAAGCACACAGGGCCACCAGGCCAAAGAGGATGTGGAACCGCATTATCGTATCTCCTTCCAGGGTATGTTGTACGCCCGGCACTGCTACTACGCCCTTGAGGCGTCGATTGAGCCCCCCCCGGCAGGGATCGAACCTGCGACCATCGGGTTTAGAGTCCGTTGCTGCTGCCACTGAGCTACGGGGGGTTTTGGATCCAGAGGGCACACCTGGCCCTTCAAACATACTACGCCTGGCTCGCCTGAATTGAGCCTCACGGTTCCCGCTCAGCGGCGGCCAGGTCAAAGGTGAAGGTGCAACCCTTACCTGCCTCAGACTTCACCGCTACCTCTCCACCGAGCTTCTGCACGATGGCAGATACCAAGGCGAGGCCCACCCCAGTGCCCTTGTACTGCGGGTGCATCCTCTGAAACATCTGGAAGACCTTGGGCTGGTACTTCGGGTCAATGCCAATGCCATTGTCTTGCACAATGATGTCCCAGCGACCATCAGGTCGCTCCTTGGCTGTGACCTTGATGGTCTTGACGGCGGACTCATTGAACTTCAGGGCGTTCTCAATGAGGTTGCGGAACACCTCAATCAGAAGAACTTTGTCCCCCTGGACCACAGGCAGATGGGACCAAGTGAGGCGTTCCTGGGAACGCAATAGTCCTCGCTTGGTCTTGGCGATCTTCATGTCGGCCAGTACCTCATTGATGTCCACTGGCTCCAAAGGCATGTCCGTCATCGTGCGGACCCTGGAGACACGATAGAGGCCATCCACGATCTCAGCCATCGTGGCCGCATCCTCCCGGATGTCAGCCAAGAACTGCCGCCCCTCGTCATCTAGCAACTCCCCGTAGTCCTCTTGTAGAGCCTGGGCAATGCCTGCGATGGTGCGTGGTGGAGAGCGAAGCTGGTGGGCCGTCAGGCTGGCGAAGCGTTCGAGGTCCTGGTTACGAGCCTCCAGGTCCGCCACAGCCCGGTGCATCTCATCCCGATGTAGCGTTGCCAAGGCACAGGGCTGGCCAGTTCGGGGACACAAAATGGAGGGCGGGGGTACAGCCATTTTCAGTGTTTCCTTGACCCCGAAACGCAGACAGCGCCACAGCGATGCCGACCACAGGATTCCAAAGGCAAGGATGCACTGCCAAGGGAGGCCATACCAGAGCCCCCCACAGCAAATGGCAAGAATCCCTAGTCCAAGTCTCAGATACAGCCCGCGCTGAATCACCGAGGCAGCACCGCGTGTGCCAGCCAGAATAGACCCAATGCAGCGATAGTCTTCTGAAACTCGTCGGGGTCCACCGGCTTGGTCAGGTATGCGTTGCATCCTTCCTCATAGGCCGTTGCTACGTCCCCCTCGCTTCGTGAAGTCGTCAGCACGATCACAGGTAGCCGACGAAGGGCTGGGTCCTTGCGGACGGTCTGGAGAACTTCCCGGCCATCCACCAAGGGCATCATCCAGTCAAGCAGCACCAAATCTGGTAGAGGCTTGTCCTCATACCCATTGACCCGTTGGAGACGGTCAAGCGCCTCCCGGCCATTGCCTGCAATGTCGAGTTCGACCGCATAGCCCGCTTTCCGTAGAGCCCGCTGAGTCAGCCGGACATCTTGGGGTCGATCTTCGGCCAGAAGAATCCGGTGCGTCATAGGTCACTTCCCTTGTACCTGAATGCTTGGGAGGCTGATGAAGTCCGTCAGCTTCAGCCCTGTCATCTTCATCACAGCGGCGGCAAACAAGAGAGCGAAGGCCAGCACGATGTACTTGCCACCTGCGGTCCATACCGCTTGTGCAGCCCCAACCCACATGTTCTTCGCTTGATGCCGGTCCTTGAGTTCAGACCGGACGAGTTCTTGGATGAGAGCCTTCTCATCCCTGCCCTGAGTGTTCACCAAGTCCCGCCGGTCGGTGCGCTCCTCAGCCAGGAGGTCAAAGATGCGCTTGAGTTCAGCCTGTCGAGCCTTCTCCCCCGTCTCAACCGTGAGGCGCAACTCGCTGACCGTGCGGTCCAGGTTGTCCAGCTTGGCAAGGACGCTGTGGTTGGCTTCCCTGGCACTCTGCTTGCCCTGGGCATAGTCCTGCTGAAACTGCCCAACGGCAGCCTCCAGACGGGCCAGCGTGAGTTCGGTGTTGTCAGGCATTCAGGCTCTCCATGTACCTGCGAGCAATCCGGTCTACAGCCGACGCTTCCAGGTAGCGGGTTGCCAGCTTGCGAACAACGACCGCAGGGGCGTAGCCCTCACCGTCCCAGACATCCTTCGGCGTGGGATACAAGTCCTCCACCTCAGAGAACCACCTCTGATCGGTGTCCCTGAGCACGGAGGACGTGTCATTCGTCTCGGGCTTCTTCTGGGTGCCAATGTCTGTGGGGTCGAAGTGTGCCATAGGAGGCTCCGAGGTGAGGCAGGCGAGTCCTACCTTTGCCCCCGGATAGATGAACTAACGAGACACCGCGAGGCATCAGAGGTCGAGGATGATCACCCTGGGGGCCTCCGGCTCATCTGCGGGTGGCTGCCAGTCCCCGGTCGGGATGGGCAGGCGAAGGACCGGCCTTTCATCTTTGCTCGGGGGGGGTACTTGCTCGGGTTCTGTTCCCTCCGCAGGTGTTCGAGTTCATCTTGCCAGTTGAACGGAAGTGCCGGTCCCATGAGGTGCCTCCTATCCCAGTGAAGGGGATGGACTCCCTTTACGCCCCTATCCGTAGAATGGGTCAGATGAGAACCGATCGTGAGGGTTTGTGGAGAACGTGCGGAAGGTCTTCTCCCGCGTGCGGAGCTTGAGGGTGAAGCCAAGCTCATCCAGTTCCCGCCGGATGCGGGCCGTCACGATGCCCGTGCGGTAGTTCACACACGCCATCTGGTTGTGCGTGAACTCCAACTCGTCGTTGTCCAACAGATCCTCGGCCAAAGCTGCGACCGAAGCGTACTCCGGGGCCTCCGGGTCGAGGCCCTCGAAGCGGGCCAGCCACGCCTCAGGGGGCTCGCCACATTCCTTGCGGGCGAACTGGCGCTCAAGGCGCTCCTCATCCCGCTGGTCTTCCTTGTCCTGGTCGTGGGGTACGAACTTGTAGCGTGGCATGGTGAACCTCTCGTATGCCTCTACTACGGACGGGGATGCCGGATTGAGCCCTAGACCGCCTGGAGCAGGCTCGGGCTGACCCGCCAGTAGCGACCGGCCATGGCCCCGATGGGGTCCACGGTGATGGTCTTGGCATTGGCCTGCCGGACGAAGCCCACGATGACTTGGCCCTTGGCCGTGAACTGCACCTTGTCACCAGCCTTGAAGCCAGCCTGCTTGGCAGTCGGACGGTGCCAGCCCCTCACGTCGTCCGTGCGAGTAGCCAGGGCACGGTATTCCGCCGCGTCGAAAACATTGACCAGGGGCTGGCCAACCGGAGCGCCGTTGCGGGCCGTCAGGCGGTACGCCTCGTCCTCGCTGACCTTGCGACCGATCTCGGCGAACAGGAGGCCCAGGCGTGCGTTCAGACGAGCACGCTTGATGTTCACCTGCGTGCGGCTCAACTCACCGTCACACGTCAGGCTCTCGGGGCTCAGATCCCCGTAGCAGCCCACGATGTCGGCCAGGATGACCGAGTCGGAACGCTTGGCCTTGGGGGCCACGGGCGCTGCCGGAGTCGTGTTGAACTCGCCCGCCGACACGAGGCGGCACAGGCTCGGGGGCACGGTCCAGATGGTGCCCTCAGGACGGACACGCAGGGTGCCACGTTCCTCATCCTGACGGACCTTGAGCTTGGCGGGGTTGACCTTGACGACGGTGCCCGCCGTCTGCTCGCCATTGGGGCGACCGAACGTCACTTTGTCGCCAATCTTGAAGGTGCTGGTCATGTTCTGTCTCCCGGTCGTTGGCTGTTGGGGAGGTCACGTCCTCCCGATGAAGCCACTACGGGCGAAGCTGCCCGGATTGAGCCCCTGATCCTAAAAATCGACAGGGTGTAGAAAAGATCGGTGCAGGGGCTCAATCGGGCAGATTCGCCCGTAGTGGTGTTCGTGAGGGGGCCGCCTGAACAGGCCCCCGAGGAACGACGCCATGAAGACCCTGACCACCAAAGCGACCGACAACCACGGTCACAGCTACCCCGTCACCATCAAGCCGGTGCAACATGGGGGCTTTGCCAAGCAGGACTGGCTCCTGACCATCGAAGGCGCGGGTGCCGGTTGGTTCATGACCACGCTGGAGGAGAAGCCCTCCGACAAGCTGTTCATTGACTTCGGCTCCAACTGGTACTGCGACAACTTCGATGCCATCCTGGCCGAAGCCCGTACCATCCTGGCCTCCGAAGACCGCCTGACCCAAGCTGAGGTCAAGGCCTATGATGACAACATGTGGGCGAGCATGATCGCCTCGGCCCGCTAGGGGCTCAATCCAGCCAGGCCACCCGTAGTGGATGTATACGGGGCACAGACCGCCCTAAGGAACAGACGATGAGCGCCCAGCAAAAGTTCGAGGTCCTCGTGGCAAACCTGAGTCGGCACGAACTGGGCATTGCCCTCAAAGTTGCCTGCCTGACCCAGGACCGTGACCTGGAGCGGTTGCTCCGAGAGCACCTCTACATTCAGGAACAGCAGAGCCGCGTCATGTCGGGTCTGTCGTAGGGCTCAAACCTCGCCAGTCACCCGTAGTAGCTGACGTGGGCAGCTAGAGCCCACCTCCAGACCCAAGGAGTCCACCATGTCCAGCAACGCCAACAGCAACCTGATCGCCGCCCTCTTGGCCGATGCCAAGGTCGGCACCTTCACCGGCCTCGTGCAGACCCTCAAGGGTGACGAGCGCCTTGCCCCCGGCGAGAAGCGTGGCGGCCAGAAGCTCCGCTACGGGGACGACACCGTCCACGTCACCATCTTCACCGGCTTCAAGTACAGCAGCCTGTGCCAGCGCAGCATCGACGCCATCGCGGACTTCACCGCCGAAATGATGCTCGGCGAGATCCAGGCCCAGGGGCTCAAGGGCTGGGAAGGCCGGGGCGACAATGCCCTCCAGGTCGAGATCACCCTGGCGGACGTGCAGGAAGCCCTGGACCGCCTGCGTGCCTCCTGGGCGCTCAGCCGTGACGGCCTGAACGAGAGCACCAATGATCACGTCTTCGAGCCCCTCGTGGTCGATGGCGAGGTCGTGCGGGGCTGCCGCGTGTACACCGGCCAGACCGATGAGGCCAAGGCTGCTGGCGTGCCCGAGCCCGCCACCCCTGGCACCATCTACCTGCACGGGTTGCAGATCAGCCGCAAGGTCCTCACCCCGGCCCCGAACGGGCACCTGCCCGAGAGCAAGTCCGGTGCCCGCGTTGTGGCCGAGAAGTACATCCTCGACCAGACCCCGATGGCCGCCTACCGCAGCTACCGCATCCAACCCGGAGATTCATTCCTTCTGGCAGCAGGCGGCACCGCCCTGCTCCAGGCGGAGAAGGACGGGATCGTGTTCACGCCCGAGATCCGGGCGGCCATCAAGCAGGTGGCTGCCTGAGAGCCCTCCGGCTCCGTTGTGCCTCCCTCATCTTGGCCCGTGCCTCATCTGTCTGCACCCGGCCACGGTTGGCGTCTCCCACCCTCTTCTTGGTGTCCTCCGACATCTTCTGACCCAAGCGGGCGGCGCGCATCTTCGCCTTGGTTTCCTCACTGTGCTTGTGGCCAAGGAAAGACTGCCTCCCTTTGGACTTCTCCCCGATCTTCCTCCGGGTTGACTCTGCGAGGGGCTTACCGAACTGCGGGTTCCTCTCTCCCGAGAGAGCCTCCCGGATCTTCGCCCTCGTTGCGGGAGCACACGGCGTGCCCGCCCGTGGTGGCCTGGCCTGAGCGACCTGGCATAGCTTGGCGCGAGTGGCAGCAGAATGAGTCCTGCCCTGGTTGGCTGCTGCGATCCGTGCTTTGTGCTCTGGGGTGAAGGCCCGGCCCTTCAGGGCGGCACTGATCTTCGCCCGTGTCTCTGGGGACTGCTTGCAACCCTTACTGCTGCCTGCCAGCAGGATGGTGTTGTAGCCGTGGGCAGGGTCACAGCACTGGAACAGGTCCAAGTAGTGCTGCTCTCGGGGTAACAGGATGGCCTCGTCATGGATGACCTCCAGTATCTCGAACAGGAAGACCACCGGACCGTGCTTGTCCCAGGAGCGTTGGAGGTGCGGAGAGTGGTGCTTCTTCGCCTTCAACTGGTCCCGGTGGTGCTTCCACCGTCGCTCCACATGAGCCGAAGAACCGACATACCTCTTGCCCGTGATGGTGTTGAGGATGAGGTAGACCGCCATTGTACGCATGTGCCCTCCGACCTGGGCAGGGTACAATACAGCCGAGCAACTTACAAGGTACAAGTGGGCAGGGACTCCCTACTTCTCGGTGCCGGGGGCTCAACTCCGTACCCCCACCCGTAGTACCTACACGGACAGGGGACCAAACATTCCGGCAGTAGTCCGGGGAGGACTTAGACGTGAGTAAAAAGTGGTTATTTTTTGTGGTGCTGGCTCTTATTGGTGCCCTCGTGGGGGTGGGGGCTGGTTCCCACGCTAGTTCCCTTCAGCGGTGTGCCAAGCGTTGCGAGAACGGCGACCCCAGGCGGAGCACTGACTGCCAGAAGTGGTGTGCAGATGGGGCGGATCCGCTGGAGTTTCCCCGGTAAGATGTCAACCCGCGTAAACCCTCTGCCTAGTACCCGGAGGATGAGATGCCTGAGACTGTACATGCTGAATGGGTCAAGTCAGTGACCGATAGGGATCAGCACGAGCTTCGCACCTACCAACCCCGCCCCGGGTTGATGTCACGCCCCAGCCCTGTCGAAGGCAGAGTGCTTGGTCTGGTGCGCTTCGAGTGGTGGAAGGGTCCGCTCACGAGGACGGTCCAGGCCGTGTTTCGGGGTCCGCCTGAGTTCTCGTATTCCTGGCAAAAGGGTCCGAACTTTGACGCGCCAGATATGGCCCCTCGGGACTACCGGAATGACGTGCCCAATCTCGTGGAAGGCTTCCGACTTGTGGAAGCCACGTTCCGGGAACGCAACCCTGACGTTGTACTACGGGTGTCCGGCGATGCCCCACAGATTCTGAGAGGTACCTGATGATTCAGATTGGCAAAGGCATTCTCGCCTGGAATGGCAGTGAACGCCGCTCACAGCGTGATGGCAACATCCATCTGGGGGCAAAAACCTTCAAGGAGGATGTGTGCACGGACTTCCATCTGAACTTGCCCCTTGGGAAGTACGAGAACCGCAAGGTGGCCCTGTACTGCAAGGTCTTGGAGAGCCGCCCTTCCGGCCACATCGGGGACATGTTCCTCGACATTCAGCCGACGCAGCCACAGGTGGGCGAGCTGATCCCCTTGGGCGTGGGCATCCTTCGAGTAGGACTCGTGGCCGCCTGGGACTCATCTGTGACCGCTTCTGTGGGCATCGAACCGGAGGATGGCCGTGATACGCTCTGGATTGACCCCCGTATCTTGTACCGCCTGCACGATCAGACGGTGGGCCTGGCGGTCGAATTGACAGATGCACCGTGCCACCCCGTGCCAGACATCCAGCCCACAGCGCAAGGGGCCAAGTCGTGCGGGGGCGGAAGTATCCAAGTGTGCCACCGGGACCTCACGGAGGGGATGCGAATTGCCCCCAGGATCGAATCCCTGGGGGATGGCATGTTCTCGGTGTCTCATGCCTTCAACCGTGGCGAGGATGTGACCCTCCGGCAGGGAGAACCCGATGCAGACAATTGAAGCCCAAGTCGTGATCCGGGACATCACCCGTCACGATGACAAGCGAGAGGTCTTCACCGACCAGAAGCGCAAGGCCCGGATGGGCAACGAGGGTGTGGGGAACTGGGGAACCCTGTTCGGTTCCTTGTCCTGGAAAGGCAAGAAGGTGCGGTGCCACACAGACAGCGTGTACCGCCCTGGCAGCACCACCCCAGAACTGGCCCTCATCCTTTCGGTCCCGACGGAACCCTGCGGTGCTTACGGCTGCAAGAACCCGAAATGGGTTGGGGCACCTTTGTGCCCTTCCTGTCAGCAGGACTATCTGGAAGACCCCGGTTCGATGAAGTAGGGTGCTACCCCACCTTGAACAGGGAGACCAGAGCACTCGGGTCGATCACGATCTGGAGTTCCTTGGCAACCGTGACCGCGTTGGCTGCTACAGCAAGGCCGGACACCCGTGAGGGCTCCAGCCTGTACTGGCAGTACAAGCCCACGGGCAAGCTCTCCAGGATGATCTGCTTGGCAATCGTCTTGGGCCTGCTGTCCGGTGTCCACTGCCCATTCGGGGCTGGATCGACCATCTTCTCACCGAGCTTCAAGCCCTTGACGTAGACCGTTCCCGGGACAGGTGCCCGATGGTTCGCCGGGTTAGGCGGCCCCATGTACACCGAGCAGCCACGCACCTTGACGCCGTTGATCACCAGGGGCTCCCAGGGGCCACCCTGAGCCGGACGGTCATCCGGTGGCTCCAGGTTGGAGAGAAGAACCTTGCGGAACCAATCCCGCGTCTCCTGGAGAGCATGGCACACGTCCTCAATGGTCGTGCCCTCGTGAACCTCCAGAGTGGCCCTGGCGATGCGCTCGATGTAGCCACCCTTGCCCAACTGGTGGGTGAGGATCTTCATCGACCGCTCGATCAAGGCCCGGTGCGAGAATCCCGTCCAGATGAGCACCTGCTTGGTGTCATCCCCATATACGGCCTTGGAACCTGCGGTACCCCTCTCAACGCCCATCTTCTTGATGCAAGCGGTGAGGATGGTGCCTTGTTCCGGCAGGTCGATGAGGTCGTTCAGGGCGCTGAGTGTTCCGGTATTCATTGTTGGTGTCGTCATGAGTGTTCACCTCCTGATCGATCTACGTTCTGGGGGAGACAATGGCACCCCCAGAGGGTACTGTAGGCGCAGGTTGGACTGACCCAGGGAGATGGAGATGAAAGCACTGTTGGCAAAGAAGATCGTGCAAAAGGTTCAAAGTGGTCTGGTGAGCCCCCTGAGCTACCCACGCCCCCAGGTCGAGGATGCCTTTCGTGTGATGGGCGTGCCCCTGACGGCAGAGCTTCTCCAGCCCTGGACCGACCAAGCGAAGAAGGTGCAAGAGGACCCCGTTGCGTTGGCTGCCCGTCAAGATGCCAATCGCCTGAATCGGGAACGTACCCTGGCCCTCGTGGAGTCCCGCCGGGCTGAACGCGCAGAGCGCCGCAAGACCGCCACGGCCCGGACTGCCTACCTGGCTGCCCTCCAGCAAGGCGTGATCGCGGAACACGTTCAGAACGCCCCTGTGTCCGCCGTGGACATTGCAGTGGCAGCGGGACGGGCGGCTTTCCAGCAGACGATGCAGAAGGGCCAGGTGCCCTCATCCATCGAGATCCAGCCTATCCCGGACCCCCCGGACCCGTACCTGGATGATCGGGTACACATGACCTCGGATGGCAATGTCGTGATCGAATCGGCCAAGGGCCTGGATGACCTCACCGCGGACCAACTGCGGGAGATGGCAAAGGCCAAAGGACTCAAAGGCATCTCGACCAAGAAGAAGGCTGACCTCATCGCCATGTTGACGGAAGCCTGACTCATCAGGCATCCTGATGTCCGCCATGCAGCACGACTTCCACACCTTCAAGTTCTTCATGCCCGAGCGGGTGACGCCCGCTGGGAATGGAGGACTGCATGGAACTCGAACCCAAGCGTGCCAAGCGCCGTCGGCTCACCGCGACGGTCGCCAAACGACGCCACTCTAGCTACATTCACCTTCTGCTGTGCCTCACCGACCTCTCGAAGTCGCGGCACGCATCTACCTCTGCGCACTACTGGGCCAAGAAGGGCATCGCAGGATGCCCCTGCCACAAGGCGCACCACGGTGCCCCTCGACGTGGCAAGGGCATGTGTGACCTGGGTGCCCGCAACCGGATCTACCGCTGGCGGTCTCTGACCCGGGAACTCCAGCGTCTGGTGCTGAGGCAAGGCAGTGACCTTCACGGCGATGAGGTCGCTGTGCTGTCGCACAATGGCTATGTCCGTGATCTCTGGTAGGGAGATGAAGAACATGAGCAAGATCGTCATCGAAATCAGGGCTGCCGAAGGCGGATTTGACAGGGTGTGCCGATCCCTGTAATGTGGACGGGTAAAGGAGGATGCAATGCCTAATCCTGTTGGACGACCTCGGGAGGCCCTGCCAGACAATCACATTCGATCGTTGTACCTTGATGGCTTCTCAGAGAGCGCAATCGGCCTAGAACTTAAAGTCGCAAGAACCACAGTGCATCGTCGATTGGTCAGCATGGGTATACCTTTGAGAACTGCGGTGGAAGCAGCAGACCTGGGACGGCACAAGACGTTCCCAATGACACCAGCTTTGCTGGGTGTCATTGATGGCCTGTTGCTCGGGGATGCCTGGATCGAGGTGAATGCAAAGAGTGAGGGCCGGTTGGGCCTGGAACAAACAGCAGCCCATGCCAACTGGGTTCTTGCGGTGGAGGCAGCCTTCACGCACGCAGGGGTGCAATGCACTCGCAGTGTCCGTAAGCCACGAGAGAGCCAAATCAACGGAAACGTCATCAGAGGTAAAGGGGGGCTAGTGCTCCGCACTCGGAAGTATCAGCCCTTCACAGAGCAACGATCTCGATGGTATCCCGAGGGACAAAAGCGGGTACCTCCAGATGTGGACCTCGGCCCGCTCTCTTTGGCCCACTGGTACTGGGGGGATGGGGCTACTTCCAATCACGGTTACCGGATGGTGTTCCACACGGATGGCTTCGTCGAAGCCGATGTTGTGTTCCTGCGTGACAGCTTGCGCAGCTTGTACGGCTGGACACCGACTGTATCTCGTCGGTCGGGTCGTAAGGATGACTTCATTCTAACGCTGAGCCAGTTGAAACAGCGGCACGAGTTGGTGGAGTTGATCCACCCGTTCTGCCCGCCTTGTTTCGAGTACAAGATGAGCATCAAGCAAAAAGCCCCTTGCCGGATTGATGCCGTGGAGGATGAGTTTCGGCAACTTCGGGCTGAGGGCTACACTCAGGCCCAACTGGACAAGCATTTCGAGATGTCCAAGGGATGGGCAGGATGGGCCTGCAATCGTCTCGGGATCTAAATGGTGGCCAACATGGAATCTGTGGTTGTTGAAGTGAGATCCGGGGAGGGGGGTGCAGATGCCAAGCTCCTGGTGCGGGACCAGGTGGCCCTGTACGTCAAGTTCTGCACCCGGAGGTGTCTTTGACCTTGAACTCGTCGAGGACCAGCAAGGCATGGTCGTCCTCCTTGTCTCAGGCAAGGGGGCGGAGCACGCTTTTCGCAACGAGGGGGGTGGCCATCGGTATCAACGTATCCCGCCCACCGAGCGTAAAGGCCGTGTGCATACTTCGACAGTCACAGTGGCCGTCCTTCCCGTGCCCGAAGAACACGAGTGCCGCCTGGACGAGAAGGACCTTGACTGGAAGACCTGCCGAGGGTCCGGGGCAGGGGGCCAACACCGCAACGTCACAGACTCTGCCGTGCAGTTGACCCACAAGCCCACCGGCTTGATGGTCCGCTGTGAGTCCGAGCGGAGCCAGTTCCAGAATCGTGCTACAGCTTTGGCTTTGTTGCGTGCCCGTCTGGGAGAGCAACAAGCTGGGGCCAAGCAGGCCAGCCGTAACCAGGACCGTAAGGACCAGGTGGGGACAGGCCAACGGGGCGATAAGCGGAGGACCGTGGCTTTGCAGCGGGATCAGGTGCATGACCACATCACCGACAAGCGGATGTCGGTCAAGCAGTACCTGCGGGGTGAACTCGAAGTCCTGTGGTAGTATTCGGGCACAACGGGAGTCTGGCCGGAACTGGTAAAGCCTCTATGGCTCCGAGCTTGAAGGAGGTGCTGCCAGATGGACCATGTTGCCCGCGTTGCACACCGATGGCTTCAAGCCCGCGATCTGTGGCTCGATCTCGTGTTCCAGGGCATCGTTCCCGAGGGACGCTTCGCCGGGAAGATGGACTTTCAAGCCGTCTTCATGATGGGGCCACCCGGTGCCGGGAAGTCCTTTGTGAAGTCACGAATGTATCTGGAGCACACGGGGTTCCATGACATTGACTCGGACGCCATGAAGAAAAAGCACCCTGACTATGACCCGATGCACCCTGAACGGGTACACGAGTGGAGCCTGGAGGAGCAACTTCGGGAGTTCGACCGGGTGCTCCCAACAGGGGAACCCTTCGTGTACGACGGCACTGGCTGGGACCCTCGGCCGGTTATGGCCCGCATCACAGAGGCCAGGAAGGCGGGCTATCGCATCTTCTTGGTGTACGTCTACGTCCCTGTGGAGGTCAGCCTGTTCCGCAATCGGGGGCGAGGCCGCTTCGTGCCCGAGGCTGTCATCATGGACAAAGCCGAGAAGGTTCAGAAGTCCTTCGGGGTACTCAAGCAGATCGTGGACAAGTTCAAGGTCGTTCAGAACTACGAGGCTACGCAGCTTGCGCAGGCCCAAGCCGACATGCAGGTGTACCCCCCACCGCAGGCGACACCACCACCCCGCCCAGGCGACCCCGGTTACGGCTTGTAGGTCTTGACCAGCGTGCCGTGGGCAACCATCACGTCCAGCACGAACGCCAAGTCATTGTCGCACCAGTTGGCATAGGTCAGCTTGTCCTCA
>Ga0172375_10006044_pt1 | contig 17135 bp, 22 predicted proteins | sample LakKiv1m_FD_114537 | JGI IMG/M metagenome (GOLD analysis project Ga0172375, IMG submission 114537) | Freshwater microbial communities from Kabuno Bay, South-Kivu, Congo - kab_092012_11.1m | ecosystem: Environmental > Aquatic > Freshwater > Lake | place: Democratic Republic of the Congo...
ACTTGATGGTATTGAGCATCTTAAAATTCGGGGTGAAGCATACGAACCTAAAAATGGCGAAATAAAATATGTATTTTGAAAACGGTTAGGCTCTAAATTGCCCCGATAGGGGCTTTCTTGATTAAAACCACAAATTATAAGAGAGATATTATGGAATATGGAAAAAGTTTTATTCTAGCTTTTTGTGGTCTGGAATAAAAATTTGTTAAGGAGGAAAAATAACAATGGCACTTGACTTAGGAGTTACATTAGGACTTTTTATCATATTCTTGATCGTATTGATCGGTCCTTTTAAAATTAAGATCATTGAGCAAAATCTGGAAGTATTCTTATTCATTTGCGGCGTACTTGCCCTGACCATTTCACATTTCGTTACACTACCAGGTGTGGAAACAGGATGGCGCTGGTCAATAATAGAAGAAGCGTTAGTTGCTCCTTTATATATATCCAATAGTTATCATTTACCAATAGGGATCGTGCAGGTCGTACTGGTCGTGGGATTAATCATTTACAAATGGCATGAACCTATCCATGGCGCGATAAGGGCAATGACTGAAAAACTTTCATTAAAGGTCATGGCTTTCATACTCATCGCCGTTCTTGGCCTGTTCTCAAGCGTGATCTCAGCTATTCTTGCTGCCATCATACTTGTGGAGATGGTCAATGCGTTGCCGATCTCAAGGAAATCAAAGATCGACCTGACCGTCATAGCATGTTTTTCGATCGGTCTTGGCGCAGCTCTTACCCCCCTTGGTGAACCGCTTTCAACAATTGCCATTTCAAAGTTATCAGGCCCCCCATATAATGCAACTTTTTCGTATCTCATTGATCAACTTGCAATATATATTATCCCTGGAATCATAGCCTATGGCCTGATCGGTATGTTCTTCCTCGGTAAAGTGGATCCAAAAGATAAAACAATGAAAGCTGAGGATTACAGCGAAACATTGAAAGATGTAATAATGAGAGCAGTCAAAGTGTACGTGTTCATAATGGCGCTTGTTTTCCTCGGAGATGGTTTCAAACCCATAATCTTTGAATATATTGCCAAATTGCCTCCGGAAGCTCTATACTGGGTGAATACTGTTTCTGCCATCCTTGATAATGCAACTTTGACAGCGGCTGAGATCGGCCCGACATTCACTCAATTGCAGATCAACGCAGCATTACTGGGCCTTCTCATAGCAGGCGGCATGCTGATACCTGGAAATATACCTAACATAATATCGGCAGGGAAACTTGGTATCACAAGCAAGGAGTGGGCAAGACTTGGAGTACCTCTTGGATTTGTAACAATGGTGATCTACTTTATCATCCTGTTCGTACCAGGATATCTTGGACACTGAAGGCATGCAGGCATATTGCCTGCAATTACTTTTTTAGATTGGCCGGTTGCTACTACTGACAGATTCTTTGTTGTGGTAGGCCAATGAATGTTACCCGAAATAAGATGAATAATATACAAATTCATGTGCCATCGTCTTTGACCCCATCCCTGATTAAGCAGAAATGTTTTTTAAGCTAAATTTCAGATTGCCTGTTAAGAAATTGATGTACTATAAAAATTACAACCCAGAAAACACCGGCTCCTATTAATGCGCCTTTCACATCTACCTGTTTATTTTCAGATAGATATTTCAAACTAATAAATATTACAAAATATGTTAAAGCTGCAGCCGAAGCCGTGAAATATGGATTCGTTTTTACCATATTTTCTGCCTATTGATTTATTATGTCAAATATCTTTCCTCTGCAAAAAGATATATTTATAGAATGCATAACAAACCTTAGATGAAAAACTTAATCCTGATAATTATTACATTATTCGTTATTGTATCATCATTGGTCCCAACAGAGGGAACACCGGGAACCCGCCCTATAGATATTACTTCGCTTATAGTTAAATTTGATAAGACCGATGCGCAATTTACGGTAAATTACAACATCGGCACAATTCCCAAAATGTATATTTTGCTTCTTGGAGGAAAGAGCGTCGAACCCAGAATAAAAGATGTTTTTTCGAATTTTGATTATACAGTTATAAAAATGGATCAGGAAAAGACAATTCTTCATGTAAAGAATATCTCAAGGTTTGAAAAGAACTTAAATTATTATTTGCATGATTCTGTAAAATTCGGAGCTACCATAAACACGATGATAATTTATATCCCTGGTGACCCGCGCCCCGCCGAGTACACAGGACTTAATGCCACCCCCTCAAAATTTTATCGTCAGTGATCCTTCTTTTGTTTGAAGACCGATGGCAAATGAACGATGTAAGTGCCATCTTCCTTAAGAGCCATGACGATTTCTTTTCTTTCAAGAAGCGATTCAAGGTTCAATTCATATTGCCCCGGAGATATTATTCGTATCGATTCCACCCGGTTTCCAATCTCTTTAGACGTTTGCGGTTCCGTTTTCATTTCAGGCTTCTTCGGTTCATCCTGGATTAAGAGAATGTCATCGACTTCTTTAATGAACTTTGTGGCTTCGGGGGAAATCTGCCCTGTACTCACGGATGCATCGGCTTTTATAACCTGTTCCGGTTCTGGAGTATCCTCCCTTACATAAAGAAACTTATTCCAGCCGCATTTCGGGCAACCATTCAAGATTATAGCTGCGCCATCCTTAAAAATACTCTCGCATCGCGTACATTTATGTGGCATGATCTATGGTGAAACTAATGCACTGATCAGGTCCCTGTCCTTTTTTATCGTTTTTAACTGGGCTGCAGGGCCGATAACTGTAAGCCGTGTCTTAATAGTAGTTTTTCCTAATAACTTGTTCAGGAAATTATCGTTCTGCCTCACGGGGTAACTCTCGATTTCAATTCCTGAGAAATCATCCGGGGTTATTTCTGCCATGGTAAGTTCTATGAGCTTAGTCTGCTCTGAGGGAGTGAGTCCCTTTTCAAGTATGAGGATCTTTCCGTTTCGCACTTCGTCGAGGATCAATCTCACTTTTTCCATTGAAGTCATTCCATTGAGTTTTTCTTCCGATATTAAATCCATCTGAATTCCTTTCATTTGATCACCCGAAATGCTCTGCAATTTCTTTGTATAATAAATCTATATTTTTCCCTTCAAGAGCAGATATTGGGACAAGCGGATGCTGCGGAAAAGCACTATGGATCCTGGCTGGTGATGAATTTGGAAGGTCTATCTTGTTCGCAGCTATCAGGATGGGAAGTTTTCGCGCCTCAAAATTCCCGATTATGACCACATTCACCTGTGTATAAGGGTCTTCAGTTGCATCCATTACAAGGATCACACCGTCTAAGTCTTCAAGCCATTTTACAGATTCCATGACACCTTCCGTCGCTTCTTTTGCGCGCCGTTTCGATTCCTCTTCAGGAAGCCCGAAAGCCATAAAATCATGAAAATCGATTTTTGTGGCAATTCCAGGTGTATCGATAATATCCAGCGTCACGGACGAACCATTGTTCGTAATAGTGACATCTTCACGCCTTCTTGCTCTTCGTGTCTCATGCGGGATATGGGATACAGAGCCCATTGCATCCCCGGTCCAATCCCTGACTATCCGGTTAGCCAGTGTGGTTTTTCCTGCATTGGGAGGACCGTATATTCCAATTTTCGCTTTTTTTTTCTTGAACAGTTTCTTCAACCAGGAAAAATTCAGTCCAAGCCTTTTTATTATGCCCATAGTAATCCTCAATGCTAAATATCAGTTCCCTCTTTTTTAGTTTTCCGTATTAGAACTCCGTCAATTTAAGCTGTCTCTTGGAGCATCTTTCTCCGGGGATCTCAACCGGATAAATCCCGTTCAAACATCCCATACATAGATCATCCATTGGGATGCCTATTGATTCAACAAGCCCTTCAGCACTCAAATATCCAAGCGAGTCGGCGTTTATGAGAGCTTCAACCCCTTTCACTGCTTTGTGGGCAGCTACAAGCTCCTCGCGCGTCGCCATATCAATGCCAAGATAGCACGGAGATATAATGGGAGGACTTGCAACCCGCATATGTACCTCTTTGGCTCCGGATTTCCGGATAAGATCGATTATCCGCCTCGATGTGGTTCCCCGGACTATGCTATCATCAACAAGAACTATGCTTTTCCCATTTACATTAGGTTTTATGGTATTGAGTTTCAACCTGACCGCTGTTTCTCTCATTTCCTGCCCTGGCATGATGAAAGTCCGACCTATATAGCGGTTTTTCATTAATCCTTCCATGTAGTCTATTCCCGATCTCTTTGAGAATCCTATCGCATAGGTGATCCCCGAATCAGGTACAGGTGAAACTATATCTGCTTTTGCCGGATGTTCTTTTGAAAGCATTTCACCTATGCGCATCCTCACGGCATATACAAGCTGCCCATCTATAACAGAATCCGGTCGCGCAAAATAGATGTATTCAAAAACACAATGTGCATTATTTCTTGATTTAACGAGTTGGTGGCTTTCGTACGTACCATTGCTGAAAACGATCATTTCACCAGGAGCGATATCCCGTATAAGCTGTCCATTTAATATGTCGATCGCGACACTTTCTGAAGCCACAACATAACCGTTATCCAGACGCCCAAGACACAGAGGCTTTATTCCAAGGGGATCGCGGATCACAATAAGTGTTTTGTCGATCAGGATTGCAAGCGAATAAGAACCAACCAGATATTTCATCACTTCCTTTACGGCTTCTTTGAGCCCGCTGTGCATTAATTCCTTGACAAGTAGATGTGCTATGACTTCCGTATCTGAATCGGATAAAAATATCCTGCCTTCTTTCTCAAGTTCCGTGCTTAGCTCTTTTGAGTTGACAAGATTACCATTATGTGCTATTGCTATGGTCCCGCTCTTAAAATTTACAAGAAGAGGCTGGCAATTCTCGATCTTTGAACTACCCGTAGTTGAATACCGGACATGACCTATTCCAACATGACCTTTTAGTTTCTGTATATCTCCCCTGTTAAAAACATCGGGAACCAGACCCATCCCTTTCAGGGTGCGGACCTGATCACCATCATGAACTGTTATTCCAGCAGATTCCTGTCCCCTGTGCTGGAGCGCATATAATGCATAGTAGATAGACAGTGCGGCAGATGTTTCCTCCTTAAAAGAAACACCAACTATACCGCATTCTTCATGCAACCGTGGTCACCTTAATAACCACATTTTTCTTGCCATTTATATGATCTCATGTGCGTGGTCTTACCGAAACCACACGCGGCACACATTTTTGTGTGCGAGTTCATAGAAGCCTTCCCGCATCTTCTGCATACAACGTGGGTTTTCTTCTGATTTTTACCAAATGAGGGCGTACCTTTTGACATATTTTATCACCTGTTTAATTTAAGGGGAAATAAAAACGATATTATCCCCGCGGACAACTGCTGTTCCAAGTTTTTTTGTTCCATTCTCTTTTATTTCCTCGGCATTTGCCAGTACGATATTCATATGGATATCGTATCCCTGTAATTCGCCTCTGAATTCTCTCTGGCCTTTTAACCGAATCAGTACGGATTTATTCAACGAATTATTTAGAATGTCGAGGGGTCTGTTTCCCATAAAAACGCTCCTAATATTAATAAACCATTAATTCAATAGTAACCCAAAGTAGTTCGTACAATATTTAAAACTATTGGTGACCAATGAAAATCAAGTCAAGGAATGTATTAAGGAAGACCGACCAGAAAGCCCTTGTAAATGATATTGTTGAAGCCTTCGGAGATGCTTCAGCTTTTGAGAACAGGAAGCTTGAATATGTAGAGAGTGAAGGACAGGATTTCATTTTCGTGGATGGAGAACCTCTTTTATTTAAGATAAAGGGGAAAATATTCCCCACCGTGAAAGGCGCTCTTAAGTTGAACCCGGCGCGTCGCAAGGTTGTGGTTGATCCCGGCGCTGTAAAGTTTATTATTAACGGCGCTGACACGATGAGCCCCGGAATAGTTGAAGCTGATCCCTCCATAAAAGAAGGCGATCTTGTTATTATTGTAGAACAAGCGCACGGAAAAGCGATAGCTATAGGAAGAGCCCTGATCGCGGGAAAAGACATGGCAGGTGGAAAAGGTAAAGCTCTCAAATCTATTCATTATGTAGGGGATGAAATCTGGAAGCTTGAACAGAAATAGATAAATAGATATAAACAGTAGAAGCAATAAGCAAAGGTGATTATTATATGGCTAAATTTTTAGATAAGCTCATTGGCGGCGGGAAGAAGGCAAAATCAGAAGCGGAAGAATACCAGGAACTTGATCTATCAGAATATGAAGAGGGTTTTAAGGGTGAGACTGCAAATTCTTATATTAAAATAGCAGAGCTTTCAGGCCTTGAACTGATGCCTGAATTGAAAAAACAAATTTATGAAGGCAATATCCTGATGATAGATGTGTCCCCGGCAAAAAAAGACAAACTGGTCTTTGACAGGGCGATAAAAGACTTAAAAGCTGTTGTCAATGATGTCCACGGGGATATTGCAATGATCAAGGAAGACCAGGTTATCGTAACCCCGCGCGGCATGCGCATAGACAGACAAAAGTTAAAGTGAATTCAGAATCAAGTCACATCTTAACAGTAACAAAAAGCATTTGCCCTCTTTGCGGCAAGGAAGCTGTAACCAATTGGGTTCAGGATAATATCCCTTTTTTTGGCGAAGTAATGCATATTACTTCAATATGTGAATGCGGTTTCAGGTATTCTGACACCCTGATCATGGCGCAGCGCGAACCCGTTCATTATGAAATGGAAATAAGGACACGGGATGATATCGATGCCCGTGTAGTGCGCTCAACTTCAGGAACAATAAGGATTCCTGAACTGGGTGTTGATATGGAGCCAGGACCTGCTTCTGAGTCATTTATTTCAAATATTGAAGGTGTTCTTGACAGGGTAGCGGGCATCCTTGAGATGGTCGTAAGATGGAACGAGGACGATAAAATAGAGCGCGCCAAAGAATTACTCTTAACTATCGAGAAGATCAAAGCCGGAGAATTCGGGATCACTGTCATCATTGAAGACCCTCTGGGAAACAGCGCCATTATTTCTGAAAAAGCAACACACAGGGAACTTACACAAGAAGAGGCTAACTGCCTCAAGACTGGTATGATCATATTTGAAAAAGAGTAATGTTTTTATCAGGCAAAGGACTTATTCATCGGTTCTTTCGCTCCTGAATTTGATACTTTCAGGTAAGAAATATCCTGACATTCTTATAGGAGAGCTTTTTAGAAAAGAAGAGTTCTCACCAGATGAAAAAAGAGTTCTCGTTGAACTTGTTTATGGAATATTACACCATCTTGGAAGAATCGATTATATAATTGAACATGCATCGAGCGCCAGGCTGACAAATATTAACCCGGATATTTTAAATTCTATAAGGATTTGCACGTACCAGGCACTTTTTATGGATGTATCCGCCGCAGGAATAATAAACAATGCAGTGGCGATGTCTGCAAATGACAAAAAGCTGGGCGGGTTCGTAAAACGAACAGTTGAGGCTGTGTTGAGGAACAAAGATGACATCATCTTTCCGGATAAAGAAAAAACGCCACTCGAATACATTTGCGTTTATCACTCACATCCGCGCTGGATCGTGGAAAAATGGCTCACAGAGTTGCGGTCAATAGAAGAAGTCGAAGCCCTCTGTCGTGCCAATAACATTGAGCCGCCATTAACGATAAGAGTGAATCCATTGAAGTCCGACCGTGAATCGTTGAAAAAAGCACTTGAGATGCAGGGTTATACTTCTTCGAGGACCGAGTCATCGCCATTTGGTCTTGTCATTGATAAGAAAGAAGATATATTCAAAACTGAATCCTTCGCCAATGGACTTTTTGAGGTGCAGGATGAAGGAAGCCAGCTTGTTACAATGTTAACGGGAGCAAAGCCGGGTGAACTTGTCATCGATGCATGCGCGGGCAACGGTGGAAAATCCCTGTTCCTTTCAGGACTGATGAAGAACCGTGGAACTGTTATCGCTTCTGACCTGTCACCTGCAAAACTCTCAAACCTTCGAAAAAGGGCGACAAGAGCCGGCGCATTAAATATCAAAACCATAAGCAAGGATGAATTAAATGAATACGATGAAATGGCAGATAGTGTTCTCATAGATGCGCCCTGCTCAGGCATGGGAGTTTTCAGAAGGAACCCGGATTCAAAATGGCGTTTGACCACAGATGACATAAAACAGCTGGCTGCGAAACAAAAGGAGATAATAAGGGAGTACAGCAGGCTTGTAAAACCTGGGGGTCGGCTGGTCTATGTCACATGCACGGTAAGCAGGGAAGAAAATGAAGAGATCGTGTATGGGTTTCTCAAAGAAAATGAATATTTTCAAACAATACCGGCAGTTAATGCGGATATTTTTGGCAAATTTATGGATAAGGACGGTTTTTTCAAGTCCATGCCGCACATACATAACACAGATGGTTTTTTCGGCGCAGTTATGGAGAGGAAAGATGCCGTTTCGATTTCCAGGGAAACTGCAAAGGGCAAAGGAGAACTCAAGTTCCATCCTCATGAAGCATATGAAGAAGAACTGGAAGAGAGATTGCCTTGAATTATTTTGATTCAAACATAATAATCCGCGCCCCGCTCCCGTCTTGGCTCATATACAATAATTGACCACCGGCATAAGATTTTGGCTATGAGTCTGCATTACAAATTACATGTTGTGGATATTTCGCTGGTTTCCTCCCAATCGGAGCGCAAGGAAAAATTGGCGACAGGAATTAAAGCACCCGGAAAAATCAGTTGATAGCGACCCGAAATTTCAGGAAACCAAACCAGAAAGTAAGGTCGCCATCAAACTAATTGAATGTTCATATTCTCTTATATAACTTTCAACTCGCATACATTCGCATTCGGTCGCATATATTACCATATTATTTGAGAAATGTTATAGGGAAAGTATCAAACATTGGTTAAAAAATGAGATAATTATAAATAGTTATATTCTAATTAGCGTACTATCCAGTAAACAACTGGCAGGAAACCAAATCTATGAAAAATACTAAAGATACGTTAAAGAGAACAGTTCTTAATAAACATGCCGAAGAACGAATAAAACAGGCAAAATCTATTGCTGTAATGAGTTTTAAAGGTGGGACAGGGAAAACATCACTCACTGCAGGTCTGGGACTCACTCTTGTCAGAAAAGGGTATGATGTGCTATGGATTGATAATGACGCACAAGCCAATCTGACCCAAAGAGTTGGCTGGACATCGGGACTTTATAGAAGTCAGCACAGGATCACAAATTTATTAAAAGTTGGTGATGTTGCATTGGGTGATGATATCGGAATAAATAGTGTGCTTCAAATCCCCATATTAATTGATTATGAATATCTCTATAAATTAAGGGGTATTGGTGACTCTGGAAAAGGAAAGTTGGGAATTATCGGCGGCTCTACTTTTGCTTCTATTGAAGCTCAATCATTAGACGAGAGATATAGAAAGGATGTAACGGCGTTTCAATATCGAAGTATCCATGCCTTCTTTAATTCGGCTATGGATATATATAAGCAGTATTTTGATTATATCTTGTTCGATACCGCTCCATCAATGGAAGGTAATCTCTTGAATGTGCTAACCGTGGTCGCAGCAGATGAGGTCGTTACGCCCATAGATGGATTCGAGGCTGCTACCGGGGTTGCTCCAATGATCAATTTCGCAAAAAGTTATACAAACTCCAGTGATCTGGCCCATAAAGGGGTTATAAAATCCCCTCCAAATATGACTTTTGCTATGGTAAAATATCATCATGATTTGAAAGATAAAGAATCTGATATTAAAAATCCAGAAAAGGAGGTTGTAGATTCGGGTAAAGAGGATGAATTGGATGAGGTTGTAGATAGTGATTATATCGGACAAAACGAAGTTTTTTGGCTCTTGAAAGGGGTATTGGGTGATTATGTTTGTAATAAGGGCGTTCAGGAAAGGCGAAAGCTCCGAGAAGCACTTTCAGGATTTACAACTACGGACTATACAAAATTATCTCTTGAAATAATCGAAAAAATACAAAAAGAAAAAAGACCGAACATTCATGAATCATGGAATACTGAAAAGCGAGCTGTTCTGGAAAGCGGTCTTAATGATATTGAAAAGAAGAACTTGATAAAAAGACCTATCTTTAAGACCCCCGTATTCAGGTAGGCTATATGGTAATCCGTACAGAGAGAGATTTTTCACGCAGGGTAGATGAGGTAGGGGTAATTGCCCTGCCTTATCTTGTCTTTGCCGAAGATAAGTTCAAAGCGAAACTATCACAGGCTATGGCTGCGTTGGTACATGACTACCTGCGTTTTGATACTGTAACCCTGCAATCACTCATAGATTGCGTTATGGATATGATTGAAGAGTATCGCCATAGCGATATAGCAGGAACAGATAATATTCAAACGATCGATATGTATGCCTCTGAACTCTCAACTCAGGAAGATCGATACAAGCAGATGAATGAAAGGCTGGATAGGTTGGATGCGTTTATTAAGAAAAACCCACAACAAAGATCACCTAATGAGGTTTCAAGTCCGGTTACAGAAAAAGCAGAGATGAGAAAAAGAGGACGACCAAAAAAAGATAGGGAAACCACAGAATCCATAAATACTGAAGCATCAATTCCTGAACTCGTAATTACTGCACCCATAAATACTGAAGCACCAATTCCTGAACCCATAATTATTGCATCACCAATATGTCCTTCATGTGGGATGCGACTTCATCATGAATCTCTCAAAAGTGGCGAAAATTATTATTGTTTCAAAGCTCGGAAAGGATGCGGCAAAAATTATGTTGCTGGAAAGGATGGGATTTTAATAGAGAAAAACACTATACAAAATCCATTATATATATGTCAATGTGGAATGAAACTTCATGCTCAGGGGAAAGAAGAGATAGATGGCGAATCCTACCAAATATATGCCTGTGAACCTTCAACAAAAGGCGGTTGTGGTACAGGTTATATCCAAGATAAAGAAGGGGATTTGCATGTTGGGAGAAGTAAAATAGCATTGTCAAGACCTAAGATATCAAAAGGATAAAAGAACTTCTTGATGTCAAGTATTTTTTCTATCGTCTTTTTTTTATTCTATGTTATCCCGGAATAGATCTGTAGAGTCCGGAATAGATCAGTTAAATTTAAATCCTATGCTAACTTAATGAGTTTGTGCTATTAGAGTATTCATGATAATACACCCTGTAGATTCTAAGTTGTTTTACTTCTTAGAATCTACAGGTATTATTGTTATTTAAGGTGACTCTTGTCAAAAACTGCTTTATTGATTGACGGTGGATATTTCGACAATGTAAAACATAGATTTGCCGAAGAGGTTTATGGGGGTAATATGCCACGAATTAATTTAGAGTCACTATCTGACAATATATGCAAAAAAATCGACCCTCAAGGGACACGTTTTAGGACTTATTATTACGATGCTTTACCTTGGGTCGGAGATCCTCCAATACAAGCGGACTTAGATAGACGAGCAAAAAAACAAAGTTTTCTTGATAAAATAAAATTGTTGAGGAGATTCGAGGTCAGATATGGGCGTTTGCAAAAGATAAATTCAACTTGCTCTCAATGTGGTTTTTCAAAAGCTACTTTTAATCAAAAACTTGTAGATGTACATTTTTCAGTGGATATAGTTCATTTGTCATGGAGCAAGAATGTTGAATCAATCGCAATCCTCACAGGGGATAGTGATTTTACACCTGCCATCAAGACGGCAAAAGAAGCAGGTGCAATGATTTATTTAGTTTATGACCCTGAAACTTATATTCATGATGAAATAAAAATGGCATGTGATGACAGGTTAATTATTGATAGAGATTTGATAGATTCATCAATTTTATAGTCAACCAGGCGCATGGCATCCCTGCAGTGTCAATAACGTCTAGATTTCTCCATATTTTCCATACAGAGTCTGATTCAACATTATCATCCCCTACAGAAACATATTTTATAAAGAAATCCCATGTAGCACCCATGTCCAACTTTCCATCTGATAAACCCGTCCTAATAACCTGCGGGCTTCCATATGCCAATGGTAAATGCCACATCGGGCACCTTCGCACCTATGTCCCTGCCGATATTTTCGTAAGAGCGCTTCGAAAACAGGGGCAAGCGGCAGCATTTGTTTGCGGTTCAGATGCTCATGGGACTCCGATAGTGGTAAACGCAGAAGAACAAAAGATCACACCTTCTGAACTTGTCAATAAATATCACAAACATTTTGAGACAATATTCAAGGCAATGGAAGTGGAATTCAGCATTTTCGGGAATACCGATTCCTCCACGAATCATGCACGGACTAACAGCATCGTTGAAGCGCTTATCGCAGGCGGGTATGTGTATCCGCAGGTCATAAGACTTGCTTACTGTCCTCATGATGAGCGATTCCTTCCTGACAGGTATGTAGAAGGTATATGCCCTTATTGCGGAAAAGTAGCGCGCGGTGACGAATGCGACCAGGGTTGTGGCAAACATCTTGAACCAGGAGAGATCAAGAGCGCAAGATGCCGGATTTGCGGAAACCCTGCCGAGTACCGGGAGCAGGAGCATTTTTTTTTCAGGCTTTCAGCTTTTGGCGATTATCTCTCTGATTACCTGAAAACCCTGGGCGGAACATCCAATGCCATAAATTATGCGAAAGTATGGGCACAGGAATTAAAAGACTGGTGCATCACGAGGAATCTTGAATGGGGCGTCAGGTTCCCTGGTCATGATGACCTTGTTGTATATGTGTGGGTGGATGCGCCCATTGGTTACATTTCGTTCACTGAGGAATGGGCGAATAAAACTGGTGGGGACTGGGAGAAATACTGGCGTGGCGATTCACGGATCATTCATTTCATAGGTGAGGATATCACTTATCATCATTGCATCTTCTGGCCAGCCATGTTAAAGGGCGCAGGATACACACAGCCGTGGGCAGTTGTTGCATCAGGCATGCTGAAAATCGATGATAAGAAGTTCTCAAAGAGCCGCGGCTTTGTTGTATGGGTGGATGAGGATTACCTTGATCATGGTTTCCATCCTGATCTTTTGCGATATTATATTGCCAACTATACATCCCATACGAAAGAATTGAATTTCTCATGGAAAGTTTTCCAGGATAAGGTCAATAATGAGCTTGTTGGGGCGCTGGGGAATTTCCTGCACAGGACGCAGCATTTTGCTCATAAGAATTTCGGCGCGGTGCCTGAACTTAAGGTAGATAATAGGATTTTTACAAGAATAGAATCGACTATCAAAATAGTGATCTCATCTCTTGATGAATATGAATTTAAGAAAGCAACTGATGCTATGATGGAACTTGCACAGTATGGAAATGCATACTTCCAAAATCAAGAACCTTGGCAAATCATTCAGACAGATAGGGATCGTTGTGCCCGTGTTGTAAAGAACTGCCTCCAGATAGGAAAGGCTTTAGTGCTCTTGTTTGAGCCCATACTTCCAGGAAATATGGAAAAAGCATGGAAGCAGCTTGGACTTACCGGTGATGTCCATAGCATGCGATTCGAAGATGCCCTGATCGAAATCCCTGCCGGGGAACTCAGGGCGCCTGAGATATTGTTCACAAAGATAGAGGATAAGAAGATCAAGGAAATGGAAGCTTTCCTTGATAAAAGGATAAAGATCGCAATGTCAAAAGAAAAAAAGCATGCAGAAGAAGCAAAAGAAGAAAAGACTGAAATAACTTACGAAGAATTCCAGAAGCTTGATATCAGGATCGGTAAAGTGTTATCGGCAGAGAATATCAAAGGTTCGGATAAACTCCTGAAACTGGAAGTTGACATAGGCGAGAAGCGCCAGATCGTTGCGGGTATTGCAAAATCACATGATGCAGCAGACCTTGTAGGACGACAGGTGGTCGTGATGGCAAATATGAAGCCAGCGAAACTCTTTGGCGTGGAATCGCGTGGAATGGTGCTTGCCGCTGATGCAGAGGAAACTGTGCTGCTTTTGCCGGCCAAAGAAGTCAAAGAAGGAACGAGAGTAAGATAATGCCATAAGGTGGAATGAACATTCACCTCCTAATCGTAATCAACTTTCTTCAAGATTTTGGGTCACAATATTTATATTGTCAATACGCATATATTGACCTATGTTTTTGCCTTTAAATGACAGGCAGTTTGAATTCTTGAGGCTGCGCCGAAGTGGTATTCTCAGCATAGACATAGCGCGCTTATTCAACATTTCCAAACAGGCTGTTTCAAAGGCACTCCTCACGATGGATGAACGAATAGAAAATACTCTTCATGAGATGGCGAGAGCCAGCCAGATAGAGGTCGAGAAAGTTAACCTGGGAAGAGGCGTCCTGTTCGGTCACTCAGCGCCATTCAATACCAGCGCCATCATTTTCGTATCTGCAAAGCGCGGGATGCAGGTGTCGTATAAACATGAAGGGAATTGCGGCGCATGTACAAGATATGCTAAGTGCATTGAGTTCTTGTGGGATTTCGCGGATGAGATGAAGGTAAAGTTTGAAAAGAATGATGATCCTACGAAGCTGGCTGAGAAATTGTTCGGGAAGTTTATAGAATGACGACTTTTTCAGAAAATATCGAGAAAATAATGGGCTGGTGTCCACAAAAGCAGATAGATTTTTTTCAAGAGAAGAAGAATGGTTCGATAATGCACTGCACCTCTTTAAACCTGAATACGTCTGGGAAAAACAATGGATCGATCGAGCAGATGGACGTTCCTTTGTATTTTTTTGATTGGCGCAACGGGGCAATTATACTTGTCCTTTTTATATCCTATTTTTTTGCTTCTATTACCGCTCACATAAACGGAACGCCCTTAAGTTATCTTGTAACTATCCTGATTATGGTAACATCTTTGATTTTGTTATTTCTATCCTATCACTACAGGTTATCGATCAATTCAGAAAAGCTACTAATAAACACGCCTCTCTTATTATTAATACAAATCCCGAAGAGCCAGATAAAGAGTATAGAAAATATTGAAAATATCATATATAAGCAAAAACACAACTGGGTTAATATAGTATTCATCTTATCGATCCTGTTTATAACGATTTTCCAGTTCCATTCTTTGTATAGGCAGATCGCGATTTCTAAATCGCTGGAAGACGCCGTAATGGGCGCTCCAATGGCGACATTTATAATATCAATCTACATAATAATATTCTACAGGCATTCCTACTGTTCCTACTATCCAAGAGCCATCCGGATAGAGTCCGGAAATGAACTGATCACACTATGTCCCAGAACTGAATTTGAATTCAATAAGCTAATGGAAGAATTGAAAAGATGATTGGCACCGGGAACATTAAGAGAATGATGGGTTGGTGTCCGAATGTAACGAGCAATTTCATCATGCAAAGAGAGGCTGAAATCCCGGATACGGATATCTATGCAAAGCCGCCTTTATTCAAACCGGTCAATGCCTGTGTTGAGGGATTAACAAGAGAAGCCGTAATTGGAATATTATTGGCATTGATCTTCTTTATCTCTTATTTCAGCAGGTCAAGTCCATTTTTTAATTCATATTCGACTCACCTGACACTGTTATCCGTGGTTTTAGTCAAATTCGCCCTTTCAAAAGCCAGCGTGGAAATTGGAGACGGGCATATCAATGTAAAGACAATATTTCACCCTTTTTTGGGATTGACAAAACACCCTTTGACCGATGTGGATTCAGTCGAAGTGAGGAAAAATCATGAGTCACGCCTGCTATACTTCTTTTGTTTTCTGGTAGGGATACTGTGGCTTTTCCTGTTTTCCATGGATCTTATGCGTGGGGCGCATCCGGAAGATACAATTCGAAGCCTTGTATGGATAGTTGTTAGTTTTGGTTTTGGTTATCAGGTATTCTTAACGTCGAAGTCGATGTTCAATATCCGGATCCGGTTTTTGCCTTACCCTTCTATAAATAAGATGACGATACACACAAATAATGCTAAGCAAATTGCAGATATGATAGAAAAAGAAAGAAGCAATTTTAATGGAAATCAAAAATGACCCTGGCTATCGATCATATAAAAAGGCTGATGGGATGGTGTCCGCAAAAAGATTTTATGGGGCATATCAGAACCGAAAAGAATGATCACTATTTTATAACATCTTATGAAATAGGAGCATATGGCGGTAAAACATTCAAAATACTCACTGATTATCAGTGGTCCAGGGTTTTATACGCTGGTTGTGTAACTTCCTTCCTTTTTCTTATTGCAGGTTTGTTTTTCCCAAATCTCTTCTTTTTTTCTGACCTGTCCATTTTGTCAATTTTTCTAACCTCGGTTATCTTATTTGTCCAGGACAGAACTACTATGGAGTTTTCTCCAGGTGTACTAATTATTAAAAGAATGCTCTTTAAGCCTGTTGAAATCCCAGGAAAAAACATATTGAAAATTGAGGTATTGAAGAATCCGAACAATAAATTTCGCCGTGCATCGCTGGTGATAATTGCATTGATCTATTGGTCAATGAATATAAAAGATACATTATTCCGTATTATCGTGCGCGATCCATCTCCATTTTTTACCTACGTGATATTTCTGGAATCCACATTGCTGATATTTGTTACATCCTTATTCTACAAATGGTACATCAGGTCACCTTATGAAAATGTCCTAAAAATAACTTCAAGAAATAAAAGGGAAATCACTATTTATATTGATGAGCCATATGAACTGGCAAATAAATTAGGACTGGTTCAATGACAGCATTTTCAGATAATATAATGAAATTGGTGCCCTCTGTTAGGGAAAACACTGTTGTTGAGATGGAGTATATCGATGTGACCGGAGTACAAGGAGGCAGACTGCTTGCAAAAGAAAACCCTGGTCTATGAGGAAAAAGCACCTTATAGTTATACGATTAAGCTAGTAATGACGTCGGGCTTCTTCTTACTTGCCTTTTTATACTTCATAACCGTCTTTGGAAAAGCCCCTGAAAAGCACGAGTTTTCTTTACTTTTGGTGGTATCAATCTTTGCTCTGGTTATGTGGAGCTTTTTTAGCATCAATTTCAGAATTACAACCGAAGGCGTGGAGGCGCAAATGCCACCTTTTAATTACAGCCTGACATTCCGACTTTAATAGACTACACAACCTAATTTTTATAAAAATACCGTTATCTATACCCATCTAAGCCTACAGATACCTTTATATACTTTGTAGTCTATATATAGACTACTTATGGC
>Ga0172375_10006045_pt1 | contig 17129 bp, 14 predicted proteins | sample LakKiv1m_FD_114537 | JGI IMG/M metagenome (GOLD analysis project Ga0172375, IMG submission 114537) | Freshwater microbial communities from Kabuno Bay, South-Kivu, Congo - kab_092012_11.1m | ecosystem: Environmental > Aquatic > Freshwater > Lake | place: Democratic Republic of the Congo...
AGATCGTATCTCGTGGAAATCAATTTTAAATCTCCTGATAAGAAACTGACACAGAAAGTTCCCAATGCGATTTATCAAGAATATGTCAAATTCTCCATGGTAACGCGCCATCAATCTTACAAACTCATCAGAGAGTGGCTTGAAACAGAACTGCATCAATTTGCTGCTAAAGTGGAAGCTTCAGAAATAAATCTATATAAACAAGGTAAACAAAAGGGCTTTCTGTCGTTAGAGAGTAAGGAAGAGAATGTAATTGTAAGAAAATACGTTGAGTTAAATGACTTGTTGACTAAAGCTCAGGCGGAAAGAACCAAAAAGGAATCAGAGTATCGCCAGATTAAACAGAAGGGGCTGGATGCCCCGCTCATTGTTAATAATCTCTTGATCCAGAAGTTGCGGGAAGAGACCATTGGTCAAGAAGCAAAAGTATCAAGCATCAACAAGATTTATGATAAAAATTACCCGCAGCTCCAGGCCGAAGAGGCGAAACTAAAGGACCGTCGGATGCGTCTGAATAGCGAAGTGCAACGCATCCGGGCGAGCATTGAGGCCGATTACGAAGCTGCGGTCAGGACCGAAAATCTTCTTCGGGAGGCCGTGACGTCCCAAAAAGGCGATGTGGCAAATCTACAGGATAACCTGGTAGATCACCATATCCTCAAACGGGACCTGCTTACCAACGAACAGCTTTATCAGGCCCTGCTGGCCAGAATGAAAGAGGCCAGCGTCGCCAGCACCATGGTGACCAGTAATGTCGCAGTGATCGTCCCAGCGGAATTCCCCCTCAAGCCATATCTTCCCAAGAAACTATTGAATCTGGCTTTGGCGGCGATGATCGGTCTCATCGGCGGCATTGGCCTGGCCTTCTTGATGGAATATCTGGATGATTCTATAAAGAGCAATGTTGAGCTGGAGCGGGTCTGCCACATACCCTCATTGGGGGTTCTTCCCTTCCTATCCCAAAATGGCCGGCCTGCCTTGGAGGAAGGAGCATCCCTGAGGCCAGAACTGGTACTCTATAGCCAACCCAAGGCAATGCTGAGCGAGGCCATCTTCAATGTCCGCACCGCGGTGTTGCTCTCTTCGCCGGGGGGGCCGCCGGGTATCATTATCGTTACCAGTGCCAATCCCGGCGAGGGGAAGAGCACCGTATCGGTTAACCTGGCCTCAGCTTTGGCCTCGAACGGCAAGAGAGTGGTGATAGTAGACGGCGACATGAGGAAACCGGTCATCCACACCATCTTTGACCAGCCGGGACAACCGGGGTTGGCCAATTTCCTGAGCGGGGGCGCCTCATTAGCTGAGATTCTGAAGCCTACCCAGATACCCGACTTGTTTTTTATCCCCGCCGGCCCGGTTCCACCCAACCCCGTGCAACTGGTGACCTCCGAAGCTTTTACGGAACTCCTCAAGGAGTTAAAGAGGGACTTCAACTATGTCATCGTGGATACTCCGCCGCTCATCGGTTTTACCGAGGCCAGGGCCATTTCCTCCCTGGCGGATGGGGTGTTGCTGGTGGTCAAGCATCATGAAACTTCCCGGGGTGCCGTGCGTCTCGCAGTGCAGCTTCTAGCTCAGGTGCGGGCCCCCATCTCTGGGGCCGTCCTGAACATGGTCCAAAGCGATAGATTAGGTTACGGCGGCTACTATGGTTACTATAAGCATTATCGTCATTACTATAAACAATACAACGAGGTTAAAGAGATTGATATGAAGGAATAGCCTCGGGGGATAGCCCCTTATTTCCCCGGAGATGAAGACGATTCGAAGCAGGCGCGCCAGATCGGTCAAAATGGCCGGGCATTAGCCTTGCAGAAATTTATCCCCGGGCTGTCTTAGCCCCTGGAATAAAAGCAGCTACTGAACTTATCGAGAAAGGATCTGAAAATGCCTAAAATTTTGGTTACAGGCGGAGCGGGTTTCATAGGCACCAATCTGGCCAATGAACTTAGAAGCCGGGGCCACGAAATGTGGACTTGTGATTGGTTTCATAATGAAAGAGAGAACCATATCCGTTGTGACGTGGGTCATTTCCACCAGTTGGCGAGAATCTTCGAGAACAACCGCTTCGATTACGTGTTCCATCTCGCCGCGGAATACGGCCGCTGGAACGGCGAAGATTACTATGAAAATCTGTGGCATACCAACTCCATAGGCACAAAAAATGTTCTTCGGTTGCAGGAAAAACAGCGGTTCCGCCTGATATTTTTCAGCAGCGCCGAGGTTTACGGGGATTACGACGGCTTGATGACGGAAGATGTCATGGATAAGATTCCCATCAAGCAGATGAACGATTATGCCATCACCAAATGGGCCGGAGAGCTCCAGGTCCTGAACTCCGCGGCCATGTTCGGCACCGAGTCCGTTCGAGTCAGGCCCCTAAATTGCTATGGCCCTCACGAGTATTACAGCTCTTACCGCGGGGTTATTCCCATTTTTGTCTATCGGGCCCTGATGGGGCTCCCTTATACCGTGTATGGCGGCCACAAGCGAATTTTCGATTATGTGGACGACACGGTGACCACTGTGGCCAATATCGCTGATAACTTTATCCCCGGCGAGGTTTACAACGTCGGGGGCAAAGAGGACTGGGTCACAGATATCAAATACCTCTCGGATCTAACCCTGAGGTGCCTGGGGATGGATGACCGCCTGGTGACTTATAAAGAGGCCGAACCCTTCACCACTAGGGTGAAGATCCTCGATTTCTCCAAAGCCCGGCGGGATTTAAACCACGATCCCAAGGTCCCCATTGAAGAAGGAATCCCCCGCTATATCCAATGGGTGAAAGAAACTTACGGTAAGAAGTAAGTAGGAAAAGCGCTGGTGTCAGGGCCGATGGCTCGGTCACAACATAGATGAGGGGTATGCCGGCGGATGGCACTCATTTCTGGGCCTTGTCTGCAAAGAAAGGCAAATTTAATAACCGGGTTTTGTCATAACTTTAAAGGAATTTATCATGGCTGAATATTTGGAGTATTACCAAGGGAAGAGTGTTCTGATCACCGGGGGAGCAGGCGCTATTGGCTCCAACCTTACTAAGGCTATTGCTCAATGCGGCGCAAAGATGGTGATTGTCTTGGACAATCTGTCATCTTCCTATAAATGGAACGTCCATTCATTGCCCAACGTTATGTTTGTCGAAGGAGATATCAGGGACGAGGTAAAACTTAAAAGAGTCTTCTTCGAAAAACCTGAGGTGGTATTTCATCTTGCCGCCTTTTTTGCCAACCAAAATTCCATTGATCATCCGGAGACCGACCTCGAAGTCAATGGCCAGGGAACCTTGAAGTTGATGGAATATTCTCTGTTTACCCGCGTAAAAAGATTTATTTACGCCTCGTCAGGCTGTTCGATCTATGGAAGTTCTGCTCCCTTGCCGTTAACCGAAGAGTTCATGTCCATGAATCTGAGCACGCCTTACCAGATCACCAAGATGCTCGGTGAGCTTTATGCCAACTTCTTTTATAACCATTACGGTCTTCCTGTGGTTAAGGCGCGCTTTTTTAATTCCTATGGTCCTGGCGAGGTACCGGGCCAATACCGGAATGTTATTCCCAATTTTATCTACTGGGCTATGAAAGGCCAGGCATTGCCCCTTACCGGAACCGGCGAGGAGACCAGGGATTTCACGTACGTCGGCGACTTGGTCAATGGCTTGCTGCGGGCAGGATATTTCGAGACCGCGGTGGGACAAGAATTCAATCTGGCATCAGGTGCTGAGACCAGAATCATTGACCTTGCCAACATGATTAACGAGATGGTGGAAAATCCCGCGGGGATAAAATATGTCTCACGCAGAAAATGGGACACCAAGAGTCGCCTCCTGGCTTCGGTCGAACGTGCCGGGAAACTCATTGGCTATAAACCCAAGATGAGTTTTAATGATGGTTTAAAAGAAGCGGTAAGTTGGTTTAAGGAAAAATGGGACCTCATCGACCAAGCTGCTTCTTTCGGGCCCGGAATGGCTTCCGCAGTCAGAGACAAAGATAAATGAAAATCCTGTCAGTGTTCGGCACCCGCCCGGAAGCCATTAAAATGGCGCCGATAGTAAAGGCCCTCGAAATAACAGAGGGCATCGAGTCCGTTGTCTGTATCACTGCCCAACACCGGGAAATGCTGGACCAGGTTTTGAGCATATTTAATATCCACCCTGATCTTGATTTAAACATAATGACCACTGGCCAAGATCTCTACGATATAACCTCACGAATTCTCCTGGGGATGCGCCAGGTCATAAAGGATGAGAAACCCGACCTGGTGCTGGTTCAAGGAGATACCTCCACGGCTTTTACCACCGCTCTGGCCTCTTTTTACGCCCAAGTGCCTGTCGGCCATGTGGAGGCGGGCTTAAGGACCGGAGACCTCACGGCGCCTTATCCCGAAGAAGGCAACAGGGCATTGATCGGCAGGCTGGCGGATTTTCATTTTGCCCCCACTGAAGAGAACAAAAAGAACCTTCTCTCGGAGAATATCCCCCAAGAAAAGATCTTCATCACCGGGAATACGGTGATAGATGCCCTCCTCATGATAAGAGACAAGTTGGCCGAAGTAGATCCATCTGTATGGGCTCAGCAATACGGAGCCGCCTTACCAGGTATCAAAGATAAATCAACGCGGATAATCTTGGTTACGGGACATCGAAGGGAGAACTTTGGTCAGGGCTTGTGCGATATTTGCCGGGCCTTGACGAGAATTGTGGAATCGTTTCCAGACATAACCATTATCTATCCGGTTCATCTTAATCCCAATGTCCAAAAACCGGTATTGAGCCTATTGACAGGTTATAAAAATATTCATCTGATCGAACCGTTGGAGTATGGTCCCTTTGTCTTTCTCATGAACCGTTCCCATATTATTCTTACTGATTCAGGTGGAATTCAGGAAGAGGCCCCAAGCTTGGGGAAACCGGTTTTGGTGATGCGGGAAGTGACAGAGAGGCCCGAAGGGGTTGAGGTGGGTACGGCACTTTTGGTGGGTACTGACCCTGAAAAGATTTTTGCCAATATCTCGAGGTTGCTTACGGATGACAGCCTCTATGATCAGATGGCTCAAAACCATAACCCTTACGGAGAAGGGAAAGCCGCCGCGAGAATTGTAAGCATTTTGTCACATCTTGCCTCGAAGCCTTTAGTACTTAAGGAAGAAGCCACTGTACAAGGTTTCTATGATATCTTTTTCAATTTCAAAAACTGCAAATAACATAATAGGGGTTTACTTTGGAGATATCTTAAGTAAAGGCATTGCTGTTATCACGACGGTAATTATCATCCGGACTTTGAGCAAGGAAGACTATGGTCTTTATACTAATTTCCTTGCGGTCATGAACTTGATAGGTCTGCTGGTCGCTACGGGTTTGAATTCTTCCACTGCCAGATATGCTTCGGAATATATCTCCCTTAATAATGATGTTCCTTCGAATGTTTATGCCTCCAATTTAGGAATACAGTTGGTCTTTTACGTGCCATTGTGCTTTCTACTTCTGACGTACTCCCGCGGGGTAAGCAGTCTTTTCTTTGGGACAAATATCTATTCACAGGCGGTTCTCTTGGGAGGGTTGGCCGCGCTGGGGGTTATTTTCATTCAGATAGTGACGACGATCTTTCAGGCGAAGGAGAATTTCAGGGCGTATGTCAGCCTCCTTAATGCGCGGCAAGCTATTCTTTTAGGGTGCATCGTCGTTTTATGGATGGGGAATTATCTGAATTTTAACGCGGTGGCATACCTAACAGTATTTTCTCAAATATTGTTCGGCATAATTTTAATAATATTACTAAGAGAATGTTTTGCCATTAGCAACTTGAAATTATCTTTTTTAAAAGAGTTCTTCAAATCCAGCGGCATGTTGATAATTTATAATCTGTTCCTTGCTCTGTTCAGCCAGATGGGCATCTTCATGATCTCCAGATATAAAACCGCCGAAGACCTTGCCGTTTACGGCGTGGCTTACCGATATTACGGCCTGGCCATAATGCTCCTGGGCTCCATTCATGCCGTGCTGCTGCCCAAATTCTCCCGGGTGGAATACCTGGATAGCTTCAAACAACGGGAAATTATCTTTAGATGGCTGAAAGTCTCTTCCCTGTCCGTCATCCCGGTGGCGATCATCGCCCTAAGCGCCACCCCTTTGTTTTTGCTGCTCAGCGGCAAACAGTATCTGGGATCGGTGAACGTCTTCCGCGTATTCTGCGTGGGAGTGGTAATTAGCCTCATGTTCAGCCCCCTGGTGAACATCCTGATCGGTAAGAAAAAATTTGCATTTCTTGCGATTCTCTCCTTTATAGCCTTTGCCTTGAATTTTGCTGGTAATCTCATCCTTATTGAACCTTATGGAATAATGGGGGTTACCACCGTTGAAGTAATAACATATTTCTTTTTAAACATTTCTATATTTGTGGGCGTTATGTTATGTACAAAGAGTGATCTGCCGACCATAGTATGATGCTTAAGGAGCATACCATCTATACTCGTGAAAGATCTAAAAGAATTTATCCACTCATGGAAACAACGGGAACTTATCCTACCCCAAAAAAAATTATTATCTTGGCTCAGATAGATTACCCTAACCTGGGTTCTAGGGGTCATAGGGTTTTGGCGATTGCCAAACAATTCCGCCATCATAACTTTGATGTGGAGGTGGTCATTCCTTTTCCAGAAACTCCCAACCCATCATACCGGACTCAGCCGGATACATTTTTTATAGACGGGATAAAATTCAGGATACTTTATAAATATTATCGGTCTATCAGCAAAATCTTCTTACCTAAGTTATTTCTTCCTTTGATTGGCTGTCATATAAAGAAGTTTGCCCAGCATGGCGTTAATTGTTTCTTTATGACCAACATGATTGCGCCCATCTCCCTTATGGTGGTTAGGATCGGACATAAATATAACATTCCGACTGTAAACGAGGTCATGGATGATATTTTTGGCATTCAAGATAATGCCAATATAGGATTGAAAATTTGGCAGCCCTTCCGGAGTTTTTTGACTCGCCGAGCGCTGTTGGAGAGTGATCAGCTTTGGTTAATTTCGACATATTTGGTCAATCAGATCAGGTCCCTCTGTCCCCGGCAAACTATCCTCAAGATCCCTGCGCTCTGTGATGAAATGATTTTAGAAGAGGACACGGTTTCTGTGGCGAAGGAATATGGTTTAGAGGGCTCGAAGGCCATTTTGTACGCCGGGGCCTTTGGCGCGCATCAAGGCATTCCTTTACTGATCAATGCCTTCCAAAAGGTGCACGAGAAGGTCCCTCAGGCCCGTTTGCTATTGGCTGGAAAGGAAGAATCCCCTGGCTATATTGACACCTTGAGTCAAGGGATCGAACAGGGGGATATCAGGAAGCTGGGCTATGTGGCCAAGGAGAAATTACAGAAACTCTGTCAGGCGGTAGACGTGCTGGTTGCTCCGCAGCTTCCCGGGGAATTCAGTGAAGCGGGGTTTTCTACGAAATTTGTGGATTATTTGATTACCGGCACCCCGGTGGTGGCTTCTAGACTAGGAGAACAATCCCTGGTGGCCGAGGATCAAAGGGAAGCGGTCTTTTTCCAACCAGGTAGTGTCACTGACCTGGCGGAAAAGCTCCTCATGGTGCTGGAAAATCCCTCTTGGGGAAGATTGATTGGACAAAATGGCCGAAACATGGCCTTGCAAAAATTTGTCCCTTGGGCTGCACTGTCCCCCGGGATTGAGGCAATAAAGGAACTTATCGAAAGGCGGAATCTCGAATTTGCAAAGTCAGTATGACCGGCGGGGTAGGCTTTTGGGCAGCTAATCAAGCGGCGGAACTGTCGGATGCGCTTTGGGATCGCTCTCGTTTCATCGGAGCCCGCAACTTTTTCTCGAAGGACTGATCCTTCTCAAAATTCATAGGGATATCTCATGATCAATTGCCACCGAGATGTTCTCGCTGCCCTGATGGAGACGAGAGCAGAGCTTGAACCGCTGTTGCAAAAATTAAATTTTTATGAAATAGCTAAATATAATTACGGGTATATACGTTATGCTGCTAATCCTGTCGAGTTTTTTGTGGATGGGGAATTCAGGAGGTTCTGCCAGACGGTTAATTATATTTATCGGAATTGTCCATTAGGGTCGGTTATTTTAGACATAGGTTTCTTTATTCCAGTGGTTCCCATCGCTTTGGCCAAATTGGGTTATGAGTTATTTGCAGTGGAGAAGTTATCCTACTATAATGGGGCGCTTAATGAATTACTCTCCTTGGCGCAGCAAAAATATAATATTCAAGTTATGGACTATGCCATCAATGAACATGACACCTCTTTATTAAATCAAAGATATGACCTCGTGCTATTACTGGCTGTTTTAGAGCATTTAAATGGGACCCCTAAATATTTGTTAAATAAAATTCGAAACTTGCTGAAGCCTAAGGGATTGATGATTGTGGACGTTCCCAACGCCGCTTCGTTGCTCAAAAGGTTGGTCTTATTTTTCAAAGGAACGTATCCTTATACGAGTATCCAAGAATATTACTTCTCTGATTATCCTTATTCCGGCCATAACCGGGAGTACACCCGCCAAGACTTGGAGTTCGTTTTGCAGCAAAGTGGGTTTGGCATAAAAGACTTAGCCTTTTTTGACCACAATGGCGCACTACCTTGCAGAGGATTTAAAGAAAAATTGATTAGGGTCATAAACGCCATCCCGATCAGTTCATTAAAGCCTTATATCTGGGCTACTGCAGATATTTGCAGTTGAGCTTCTGCGTTTAATTCCAAACTATCTGGTGATTAATGATTTTTTTGTTTGTTATGGTAATATCTTTGTTAATTCCTTATTGTTTGGAGGCATTATGTCCTTCGTTGGGTCTCTATTCGTGGTATCTTAACTATTATTTAGTAATAATATCTTTATTGTTGCAAAGAATTATTAATACCACAGAGAGTTTGATTAGTCAAGTTAACCTAATTACTTATATTTTTCACTTTCAATGGCTGACTGGTTTAGCTAATTATTTAATTTGCAACCAACTGCTCCCTTATTACTTTTTAAATATTGAACACTCTATTATGATCTGGCTCATTTTTATTATTTTCTATCAACTGGGGATCTTGTTTTATAAATCTTTTCAGCGAAAGGTCACCTCTGCTCATATTTCTGGACCTGATTACGGGTTGGATCATAAAATCCTTATAATATTCTCTATAGTATTTTTTTTATTATCCTTTTTGGGGCTCGCCTTGTCTCTGAGGTATTTCGGGACTCTTCCCCTTCTAATGGGGGAAGAACTGGATGTTACGAGGTTCCAGTGGCAAAAAGATATGGGTGCCTTCATTACCGGCAGGTTAGTCTACAGCTACTTACCTATGGGCTTTTTCTTGACGTCGTGGTTCTTCCTAAGAGGAAAAGTAAGAAATGCGATAATTCTTAACTTATTACTTGTTCCAATAGCCTTATTTTTCGGGGATAGAGTGCCAGTGGTTTTTTTATTTACTTATCTATTATTATATTTTTATAAATATGATGTAATTTTAACGGAGAAAAAAAATATAATATTGATTGGTGCCACTTTGATCCTTTTAATAACGATCTTCTCAATTATTGGATATATTCGTGGAAGTCTGTATGGCGATGAGGTAGCCAGTAGTTCCGGTTTTTGGCAAATAGGCCTTTTAAACTTTGGCACCGGAGTTCGAGATTTTACTCGATTCCTGGAATCCGATGTTATCCGCCTTGTGGAAATTAAAGATTTTTTTAGGCAATTTTTATTGGTGGTCCCGTCATTTATTTTAACAATGGCTCAGTTTAACCTTGATGCCATTTTAGATAACAGCTTGCCGAATATGGCGAGCAATGCCATGAGCCATTACTCTGGAATTAGGTTTGGAATAATTGGGGAACTCTTTATCTACTTTGGATATTTCGGGATAATATGGATATTCTTTATTGGATTAATAGTAAGTAAATTAGAAAATTATTGGAATAATCTAAGTCCTGGGGATCCATGGTTCATCGTTCTCTCTTCAATGATGATTATAGTCGTATTTTTACCTGAGGAAGGACCGGCGATATTTATTTCCTATCTCAAGCTGGTGGCTTGGGCCACATTACCATTGCTATTGTTTCGTCGGCCTATTGTCCAGCAAACAAGAGTGGCCGGATTGAAACCGATGGTGGGATTTATAGGAAAGTTCAGGCAAGTGACACAAAAGGAAAATTTAAAAAGAGGTATATAGGCTTTTATGGTTCAATCGGAAAAAATGTGGAAAAGGTTGCTGGGGACTCTGGTAGATCAGTTATTAAAAACTGTCTTCAAGGTATCGAGGTTATGCCGGAGAGCCGAGAAAAAAGTCTGGAGCCAATCTGCCATTAAAAAGATATTAATTATCCGTCTTGACAACCTGGGTGATGTGGTGCTGGCCACCGCCATATTCCCAGTGGTTAGAAAAAAGTTTCCTGAGGCTTTAATTACCGTCATGGTGCGGCACGGAGCAAGGGAGGTTCTGCAAGGAAATCCCCACATCGATGAGATTATCTGCCACGACATCCCCTGGAACAAAGAGCGCATGTCTTTAAAAGAAAGAGTTAATAATTTTGTGGATAATTTATCCTACCCCAAAAAGTTATTAGGCATCGTAAGATATCTGAGAAAACAACAATACGATCTTGCCATCGAATTACGGGGGGAATTTCGCAACATTTTACTTTTTACGTACTTGGCCAAGGCTAAATGGAGAGTCAGTTATAACAAGACCGGAGGAGAATATCTACTTACCCATTTTACCGAATTTGAACCGGGCCTCCATGAAATAGAGAAAAATTATAAATTGCTGCGCCTCTTGGGAATTTCTGATGAAACCGGGAAAACCAGGAAAATGATGATTTTTCCCGGCCCCCGTGATCAAGAGAAAGTGGATGCCTTCTTGGCCGGACTTAAGGAAAGGAATGTAAGCGGGAAACTTATAGCCATACACCCGGGGGGAAAGGCCATCCAAAGATGGGAGCCCGCCAAATTTGGGCAATTGGCCGAAATATTAAAAGAAAAATACCAAGCTACCATTTTGATTACTGGAATAAAGAGTGAAATACCTATTATAAATGACGTAATCAAAAATATGAAATTCCATCCCCAAGTTATTGCGGGAAAGTTTAAAGTCAAGGAGTTTGCTTATTTTCTTACTAAAATCCATCTGCTGATATGCAACGACACTGGCGTCCTGCACATAGCTTCTGCGATGGATTCACAAACACTAGCCATCTTTGGTCCAACTAACCCGAAAGTATTTGGCCATAAAAATATCCGGACGGTGCAGACAAAGTTGCCCTGCCTTGCCATAAATCACGAAACATGCCAAATAAGCCAAGGGAAGCCCGGAGAATGCATCAAAAGAATTGAGGTGTGTGATGTTATAAATGAAGTGGAATCGCTCTTAGCCGAGTCTCACAAAGCTGGAAAAATTGGATAGATTTATCGAGATAATGGATACGTTATGAGAATTATAGAGAGATATGCAAATAAGATTAGTAAGTATAATAGGGAGAGGAAATGGCGCCTTTTTATTGAGTTATTTGGTCATGATTATCAACTAAATATTTTAGACGTGGGGTTTGCAGAAAATGAATATACGGAATCAGATAATTATATCGAGAGAAATTATCCTTATCCCGAAAAGATTACCGCTCTTGGAATTGACCAAGCAATTGAATTTCATCAAAGATATCCTAAAGTCACAACCGTCACATATGACGGAGGAAAATTTCCTTTCGGGGATAAACATTTTGATATTTGCTGGTCTAATGCCGTCTTAGAGCATGTGGGTACTAAAAGGCAGCAACTTTATTTCCTACAGGAAATTAAGAGGGTAGCCAAGTCCGCTTTCATTACTACTCCAAATAGATATTTCCCAATTGAAATACATACAAGAATGCCATTTATTCATCTACTGCCTAAAAGAGTTTTTGACAGGTTGTTGATTTTGATAGAAAAGGGATGGGCAACCGGTAATTATATGAACCTGCTATCTTATAAAGATATTAATAAAATGTTGCATGAGGCAGGGATAAGTGAATATAAAATTATTAAGAATAAAATATTGTTCATTGCTATCGACTTCATAATTTTTTTTTAGGAAAATCTAAAATACAGAGAATATTGTCTGTTGATTGTAATATTTTATATAAGAGTATATATATGATAAACGCTTAATACTATATCGATAGTAATTTAACAGTAAATCTATATCAATTGGTCGTAATGCCATAAAAGGTTGCTTGGCAATTATTAATCATTGCACCTTTTAAAGGATAGGGAATGGAAGCCTGCGTCATTACTACATACCGCTGCAATGCCCGGTGCCAGATGTGTAACACCTGGCAGCATCCTTCCAAGAGGTCGGAGGAGATCGGGCCGGAAATCATGAAGAAGCTTCCCGGCGGCCTGGATAAAATCAATATCTCCGGGGGGGAGCTGGGTTTGCGCTCGGATCTGATGGAGATTGTCAAGGTTCTCCGAACCAAGACCCGGGCCATCGACATCAGCACCAACGGTTATTTCACCGACCGGCTGGCAGAAGTGGGGCGGAGGTTTCCCGGTTTGGCCTTTCACATCAGCATGGAAGAGTTGACCAGGATCAATGGCGACCCGCCTTAGTCGGTTTAATATCTTCACTCGGAATGTCATCCGGGTAGGGAGCTACCGCTCCAAGAGAGAAATAGTGGACAGATTTTGCGTTACCTCAGGAAGTATTATGAAGGACGGATTCAGCCCTTTAAATGGGCCTATCCTGGAAAACCTTTGGCTGTTTAATAGGTTATGGGCAAATCTAGTGCCCACCTTAAAAGGCGAGAATGAAAACCGTCATCCCCTTGGGGGAGAGGAGTAAAAAATGCGTATTTTGCTGCTAAACAGCCCCAAGCTGATCCAGGAGGGGGTCATCAGCCTTATGTATCCACCTCTGGGACTACTTTACTTGGCAGCATACATTCGGGATAAGGAAGACGTGGAGGTTTCGGTAATTGACGGGTGTCTGGAAGAATATGGCGATCTGATTTCCAAGATTCATGCATATTCCCCTGACATTTTGGGGATTTCGTTTACCACTCAGGCGGCCACCGGGGCCTATAAACTTATTAATGATTTAAAACCCAAAAGGGATTTGCGAGAAAAGCCTTTCATCGTCTGCGGGGGGCCTCATGTCACCGCCCTGTCTGATGAAGCGTTGATTAAATCTAATTGCGATGCCGTGGCGCTTGGAGAAGGGGAAATTACTTTCCATGAAATTGTCCAGCAATTGAAAAATGGGAAGATCGATCTTTCAGAAATCTTAGGGGTTGGATACTTGAATAAGGGTGATGTTACCATCAACCCTAAACGGGCTCTCATCAAGGATTTGGATGCCTTGCCGTTGCCGGCGCGGGATCTGGTCGACCTTTCAGTGTATCCCGGGCTCTATTATAAAAAGCAGAGCCGGGAGACCTATATGATCTCTTCCCGCGGCTGTCCATACAACTGCGTTTATTGCGCCAACCCGGTATGGAAATACAGCAAGCCCTGGTATCGTTTACGGTCTCCAGTCAAGGTGGTAGATGAGATTGAGTATATTGTCAATGTCTTAGGAATCAAAGAGATCTACGATCAGACGGATGAATTCAACGGCAATCTGAAGTGGGCCAAGGCGTTGTGTGATGAGATCATCCGCCGGGGTATCAAGGTCAGTCTCAAGGCCCAGATGCGTAGCGACAACATGGACCAGGAACTGGCTGAAAAGATGGCCGCTGCTGGCTTCTGGTTGGGTTTTTTTGGGGTGGAAAGCGGCAATGCCCGGACCTTGAAGGGGATTGACAAACGCACCACCCCGGAGATGAATCGTCGCGCCTTGGCAATCCTTAAAGCAGCGGGGATGAAGACCTTCGCCTTGCTCATGGCCTTTAACGTCTGGGAAGAAGATGGGCTCCTCTGCTTCGAAGACCAGGAAGATACCTTGCGGACCCTAACTTATGCAAAATCCTTGGCTAACGAAGGGTTGGTGGATCTTATGAGTTGGTCCTTGACCACGCCTTACCCCGGCAGCAAGCTCTACGATATTATGATGAGACATAATTTGATCTCCCCGGATATTCAAGATAAATGGGAGTTGTGGGATTCCAGTGAACGGATGATTATGCGCCTGCCGGGAATCACTGAAAAGGATTGGGTCAATATCCAGAATAAAGGGAAATGGTTGCAGTTTTCTCTTTTACTGAAAAGCGGTACTTTAAATCGTAAATCGCTGCCCCTTTATATCAAAAGGGCCTTCAGTCAAATCGGCAAGGCTATTAAAGCCAGGCTATCTTGAGATAAATGGTCCCGGCGGGTGGTGCGAAAAGATGGCTTATTAATCCATATTATAGACCTGTCCGATCATTTTTCTCATCACAATGATTCCATATCGTCCGTGAATTTCCTGCAATATTCTGATGGAGAATAGCAAAATATTGCGGAAAACCGGTTCTTCTATTTAAACCGCTTGCGGGCTTATGAATTCTACGAGTTATTTGAACAGTGCCAAATAAATGTGGTGCACAAGGTGGAACGAGTAGACGACCGGGTTTTAAGGCTCTTAAAGGAAGGGTTTCCCCTGGCCCCGCGGTTTTCCGGGCATCCCCCCGAGGATTTGGCCATCATCGACCTCTTCCCGGTGGTGGGCGGGTTTGTTTGACAGCATTCCTGAGACTGGTTTAAAGATAGCCATATAATGGAAGCCTGCGTTATTACTACTTATTGCTGCAACGCCCGGTGCCAGATGTGCAACACCTGGCAGCATCCTTCCAAAAGGTCGGAGGAGATCGGGCCGGAAATCATGGCGAAGCTTCCCGGGGGCCTGGATAAAATCAACATCTCCGGGGGGGAGCCGGCTTTGCGCCCGGATCTGATGGAGATTGTTAAAGTGATCAGAACTAAGACCCGAGCCATCGATATCAGTACCAACGGGTATTTCACCGACCGGCTGGTGGCAGTGGGACGGAGATTCCCTGACGTAGCCTTCCGGATTAGCGCAGAAGGACTGCCCAAACTTAACGATAACCTGAGAGGCATCAAAAACGGCTTTGACCGGGCCCTGAAAACGGTTATCAGGCTTAGGCAGGCAAGCGTGAAAAATGTGGGGTTCGGCATCGTTATCTCCGACCGGAATAAATCGGATTTATTAGACCTTTATCACCTCTGCGTCATGATGGGCATCGAGTTCGGCAGCTCCACCATGCATAACTCTTTCTATTTCCACAAGCATGATAACCGGGTGGAGGACCTCAAGGGCACCGTGGAGCAGATGCACCAATTCATTGAGGGTTTACTGCAGTCCAAGCGGAGCAATTTGAAATTACGTCTCAAGGATTGGGGCCGGGCTTTTATCAATTTCGGCCTTCTCCAGCACCTTCAAGGGCGGAGCCGTCCCATCCCCTGCAGCGCGGGCACCGAACTCTTTTTCCTGGACCCCTACGGCCATATCCTGGCGTGCAACGGCTCCCAGGAGCCCTGGGTCATGGGGGACCTGAAAGAGCAGTCCTTTGACGACCTCTGGCACAGCCCTCAGGCGGCCGCGGTGCGGGAACAGGTGGCCCAATGCCGGCGTAACTGCTGGATGGTGGGCAGCGCCCGCCCTGCCATGCGCAGCAACCCCTGGGTTCCCTTGCTGTGGATCGCCCGGAACAAGTTAAAGCTGGCCTTGAAAAAAGATATTTGGTGTGAAAGTGAACTCCTGGGTTAAGGACCAATATCCCAAGAAACATCTGGCGGTAATGGGGATCAAAGGGCTCCCGGCCCAGGGCGGGGGGGAGCGGGTGGCCGAGGCCATCATTGACGCGGCCCTGGCCAATGACTATCGGGTGACGTTGTATGCCAAGAAGAGCTATCTGCAGAAGGACATCCTGCCGAAAAATCTGAAAGTCGTGTCAATTTATGATCTGCCAGGGAAGCATTTAAACGCCTTTTCTTTTGGAATGCTTTCTGCCCTTCATGCTTTGTTTTGCCGAAATTTTGATTTCATTCATCTTCATTATGCTGACTTTGGCTATATCGTTCCATTGTTGAGGTTGCGCTACAAGGTTATCGGCACCTCCCATGGGGCGGAATATCATCGGGATAAATGGGGAAGGATAGCCAAATGGTGTTTCCAGTTATTCGAGATTCCCTTTGTCCGCCTGACTAATGTGTGCACCAGCGTGTCCAAGTCCCTGGCGGAATATTATTCCCGGAAATATGGGAGAGATGTCCTGTACATCCCCAACGGCATCAATCCCTATCAGGCCCAGGGGGCCAACGTGTCGGGAAAATATAGTCTTCCTCCTGACTATATCCTCTTTTGTGCAGGCCGCATCATCCCCAGCAAAGGCTGCGACCTGTTGCTGGAGGCCAACCGGCGGCTGGGGCTGAAAATGCCGGTGGTGGTTATCGGAGACATGGAGGGCGATGTCGCCTATAAAAAATATCTCTTGGAACTGGCCGAACCAAATGTTATTTTCCTGAACTTCATCTCGTCCAAAGACGAATTATTTGAACTAATCCGTAATTGCCGCTTCTTTGTTTTCCCTTCAATCTATGAGGCCATGTCCATGATCCTCTTGGAGGTGGCGTCTTTGAAAAAGGGCATAGTCTGCAGTGATATACCCGAGAATGTGGAAGCCATCGGCCCTAATGCAGTTTACTTTGCATCGGCTAAAATCAGTGAGTTGCAGGAAAAGATAAAGTATGCCCTCAGTTACCCGGGAAAAATGACCCAAATGGCTGAGGCCGCTTATAGCTGGGTGATGCAGCATAGGCAGTGGCAGAAAATAACCAAATCTTATCTTGAACTATATGAAGGCCTTTAATGCTCTGGCGACCAGCACACCATAGGATTATTGCCCAGATAGCTGATGCGGTGACGACGCTAATTAGCTTCGTAGCAGCGTATTTTTTGTGGCTTAGATTGCAAATGGCGGGATGGCCGATTGGGTCTGAAATCGATTTCGAGCCACTCCATTTCGTGATCATTGGGGCTGTGGCGGTTATCTGGGTCATTATATTCAGTTGTCAGGGGGCATATTCCTATCAACGTTTTGCCTCTTTTGCCACCGAAACCCAAATTATCTTAAAGACTGTCTTGTTGGGATCATTGCTCCTCACCAGCCTGATCTTTTTGATTCGCCCC